>VTLG01013110.1_pt1 | contig 24780 bp, 32 predicted proteins | sample 4694571 | NCBI WGS metagenome assembly VTLG01 (sample SAMN12604809, study PRJNA352737) | marine metagenome | biome: ENVO:00000447; feature: ENVO:00000209|ENVO:00000569|ENVO:01000036; material: ENVO:00002151; isolation source: viral sequences binned using virsorter ...
GGCTTTCCAGTCATCTTAGGAGTCTTAGGTGCCTTAGCCCTAAAGGCAAGAGTTTCCTTTTCGGCACTAAAACGAACTTCAACATTAATACCCAACTTCTTGGCCTGCGTGCTAATACGCTGCTGCCAAGAGTTGTAGTTATCCTTAGGAATTCCACTCAACTCAAATGCTTCATAGTTATTATCAACGGACTGCTTTAATGCATCCCTTACCATAACTACTTCTTCGGTCTGACGACCTGCACGCGTTAAGATGGGGAAATCCTCAATCTTATTAATGCTAACCATAATTAATCTTATCCTTTTCTCCCACACATGGCGTGAAGGATTGCTCTCAGGAACCAACAGAGTAGCAGACAAACTTAGTCGGATTGTGTCAATCAACCCATGTTTTTTGAGTCTTAACATATACCGCTTCGTGGCCTCTACACAATCTACTAACCAAGCCCCACCTTTTTCGACGGCCAGCAAAATCGTTTGCTTTGGTAGCCAATTTTAGTATGCTAAACTAGGTCCAACCAAGTGGCGATATCTTCTGGAATTATCTTGTTGCTTTCAACATTGTCAGAAGTCAAATCTTTTGTAACATACGTATCAGCTTCATCATATTCGCTCTCAAATTCTTCATGTGAGAACGCATCGAACTCTATTTCAACTTCTTGGTCTATAAGAATGTTCTGCACAGCTTGGAACACAGCCCCAGCAACTGAGTCTGCTAAATCTTTTGATCCAGAAGTGGGATGATCAATCTTAGTACCATTCAATAGTTTCAACTTCAATAGTTCATCTTCTACTAGAATATGATTCCAGTACCCACGCAATCTCTTATCATAAATTGATGTCATCAAGGTATCATAGTCAGTCTTTTTAACACTATGAAAATCCGCATTAATACCCATAGCCTTCAAAGATTGAATCATCTCTACAGACTGCCATTGATCAAAACTAACAATCCCTACACTAAATCGCCGGCATAAATCAATAATCAAAGCCCTAATACTACTGAAATTTATTTCAGCACCCGGAGCAGCAGACCAAGACTTTACTAAATCAACATTCAATACTGGCAAACTTTCGACACCTAATCCAGTGTTAATATTCTTAATGCCCGGACAATGCACCATAGACAATGCTGCGCGATCTCTTTTTAACGCTAAGTCAACATGAATAAATCTAGTAAAATCATCTGACCCGTTAAACCATTTCTTATAGGAGCCATCTTCTTCCATAGGATCTTCACCGACATTAAATGCGTTTCTAACCAAGTCCGCATCTCTAAAGAAAGCATCTTCCATATGTGGCGGTTCACATTCAAATCTTGCTCTAGCTTCAATAGGATTCCTAATATACTCAGACTCTAACTGATGCCTTTCTATAGTGGGATTAACTTCCCATGTTGCAGCCTTAATGGCCCAAGTCTTAGGTTCGTTCTTCTCAATTGACGAATCATACCTCTGCTGAATGAAGTCGCCTTTGTACCTTGGGAAAGACAACAAAATACACTTGCCAATCTCAGGGAAGCGAGACATTACAGATAACTTACTCATGTTGTAAATAGCTGAGGCCGAACCCTTAGATCGAACATCACCCTTCAACTCATTGTCTGTTTTGAACGCTGCGATCTCATCTAAGATGATAGTCATAACCTCATACCCTTCCCAACCTTCCGATTCAGAGTGACCAGAAAAACATCGAACTGGGCGCGAAAAGAAGAAAATTTCTGATACCCTAGGTTCAAATCCCTGCTCATTGAACCAAGGTGACGAGAGAAGCAAGTTCTTAAAAGGTTCAAAGAATACTCTTTGAGCCTGTTGAGCGTTAACAGCAAGATTTAGAAGATCAACATATACGCCAGTAGCTTTACCATAATACCCTAACGGATCTCTTAGACAATGCAACAAATAAACAGTATAAGCGAGAGTGATTCTTGCACAATGATCTTTACCAGATCCTTTACCAAGCTGACAAATGACTTCATTTTGCGTATAAGTATCATAGATGCGATTACCCTCTTCCTCACCATGAAGCTTTATAAGGGTATCAAGTTTGAATATCTGAGTACTCATTTTAACGATTTCTGTTTGAATCTCAGACAAGTCTGGCAAACCAAGATAACGTCTATCAGTAACAAATACATCAAGAGGAACAGGATATTCATCAAGTTCCTCATGCCTCAAAAGCTTTTCCAAAGAATCAAGTTCTACATTCAATCCGAAGATGTCAGACATACTTGGCTCCTACATACAAATGACCATTATATAGAGGCGATTTGGTTCCCCGCGTTACCGATATACGGAAATGACCATTATATAGAGGCCATTTAGTTCCCCGCGTCATCTACTACTTCCGCTTCTATATAAGTATTCTCAGCATCTGAATTTTCCATTAATTCAAATGCGAGCGACAACTCAGCCCTAACCTCTTCTGCAATATCAGGATACTGAGATATAGTGTCCCGCAGGATCTTAGACAGAATCTGATTGACAGATTCCGCTCGTTGCATTCTTGCAACATACTCAGCGTCAGCATTATTGCCACCTAGTAAATGATGCAACTGGGCTTTCTTTGCAGCCATCTCGCCAGCAAGCTTCAAGGCTTGCACTCTCGCAGAGATCATTCCATGATCAGTTGCAATAGTAACTGTTTCCCAAGCTTCTTTAGAAACCTCATCAAACTCGTCTAGAGCTTTGAGAGTGTTATACTGTACCTTTTCTAAGAAGTAAGGGTCTTCTACAGTCCTTCTGTTCAAAACCTCTTTATAGTCACTGATGTATTTACGCGCCTTCTTGGGCGTAATACTCATAACAGTAGAGATTTCTGAAATCTTATACCCTTTTATATACATCAAGCCAGCCTCTTCAACATCATCAAGTTCATTGACGATGGAAGGTGGCTGGCTCTCAGTTGTTTCTAATTCTGTAGTCATAAAATGGTATGCTGGCTGAGCGCTTGGTCATTCCCAATACAGCCTGTGCTATTTTCTTTTACGTTCCGCCACACAGACTATTGCCCAGCCAGCACACCAGACCTCCTTATATAGTGCTACCGCATTCCACGCAAGTATCATTATGCGTGAACATTGCCCCTCCACCGATCTCACACAGGAGATCACGATACTCTTGAGTAATACTAAAATCATGAGTACCAACGAAGGTAAAAAGATTAACTATATCATACATTGTTCCTACCCGACCATCCGGCACAGTGGCAAGATAACGGTCATCAGTCAAGTACCTAATAAGCAATTCCCTAAGCTTGTTAGGAAGCTTGTGTTGCATGCACAGATTACGAATCGCCGCTTCGGCATTCTTAATCTTATCATTCTGCATAGCAAGCAGTCCTTCGACCATTGTCTGAACCTGTACCAGAGCAAGCGATGAAAACTCCCTAGCCTGAGTCAAAACACCCTCAGTGGAGTACCCGTCCACCCTAAACTTACGACTCTCAACATTCACTGAGGCCCCATTATCGCAAACCAACCTATTGAGGAAAGCCTTAAACATTGGATGCCTCTTCCAACTATCGTCATAAGAAACTTCCAAACCACCAAATAACACAGACCCACCGGGATCTTCAAACGTCAACTCTGGTGTACGTAACTGAATGTTAAACTTACCACCATTCACATTCCAACGATGAACAAAGGGATCAGCACCATCGAAACTGTCCACAATGGCCGTCAGAAGGTCGTCATGGCGCACGTAAGGCATGTCTGGACGCATAAATGACCTGACTACCTTCTTGCTATCCACAAGGGCGTTGTAGGGCCTCCTAGCCCCCTCTGAGAGGAAATAATTGATGGTGTAGTCTGCCAATTTGTCAGGCATCCTTTCACCGTACTTAGTAGGCACATCAAGCATGTCACACAACTGATTAAAACTAGTCGTGGTCAGCCCTACAGCCTCATCCTTATCTGTTACAAGCGTGTTACTGCTTGCAGTATACTTCGACCTTCCCAAGTCCATTTCGATATGAGAAGTATTACCAGCAATATCACTAAAGTTATTCATTAGATCATCTAGTTCAATTGCTCCTGAGGGAAATTCCCAACCTGCCATTTTTAGCCTCCTTCGGCTTCTTAGATATTACAATGATAGCACAAAATGCGATCACTTACGGGGATTTCGGAAGAATTTTTCTTATTTATATTGTATCATAAAATAGTTCCATGAGCATCATTCTCACCCAAGGACGCATTAGAAACTCTAACAAATTCCGACTTAGCATGGAACTCAGAAATATTGAACGCACCAGAATAAGACATGGCACTACGTAAACCATTCTTAATGCCCGTTACAACATCAGCAACAGGACCCTTATATTCCACATGGCCCTCAGCGCCTTCCACATAATCGGAACCTGCACCATTAGACGCCATACCACGATATGCCTTCACCCGATGACCATAACCATCCGTATAAATCTCACCCGGTGCTTCATCTGTTCCAGCCAACATGCCACCAAGCATAACGGCATCTGCACCGGCAGCAATAGCCTTAGCAACATCACCGGGCGTCTTAATACCACCATCAGCAATACAAGACACACCTAGATAATCGGCCCTAGCAGCACACTCCATAATGGCAGACAGCTGTGGGACACCAACACCAGTATTGACACGCGTCAAACAGGCAGCGCCGGGTCCAATTCCAACCTTAATACAATCAACGCCCGCACTTACCATACGCTCTACAGCTTCACCGGTAGCCACATTACCACCAATCAAACATACATCAGGAGCGTTACGCTCTAAAAAGCACTTGATTTCAATAATGGCATTATATACATGCAAAGCATCACCATGAGCAACATCCACCACAATGGCATTGACACCGCCCTGAGCAAAACTGGAAAGGAAGTGCGTGTCGAACTCATGTACACCGACAGCAACACCAGCAAGGCAACTATTAATGTTCAGAATCCGAATACTCTGCAACCTCTCCCCAAGGGACAGGTTCCTATGAAGAACGCCCATGCCACCAAGTTTACTCATAGAAGTAGCCATCTTCTCTTCACACACAGTATCCATGTTGGAAGCAATAATGGGAATATCCAACTTTAGCTTACTAGACAGAACAGTGGACAAATCCACATCTTTCCTGCTGGTTACATTAGAATACTTTGGCTTAATCAACACATCATTGAAACTAATCAATTCTTCTTTCATTCGAAACTTCCTGCTTCCATCATATCGTTAATAGTCTTATCCAAATATTGCGCCACCATCTTTTCTACAATAATCCAAGGCACAACCAACTTGTCATTTCCATCCTTGTCGGGTTCCTCAAAATGTATAATCAAACCCTTTTCACTACACCTAGGACATTCAGATTCACTCATTGAAAGCCCTCTTTAACATTCCTAATAAATCTTCAGAACACTCTCCATCACATGATTCTAAATCAGGAAAAAGCAAATCACACAAAGCAAACCTAACTCTTTCCACAAACCAATCTCCATCCGTATAAACATCACACCTATGTTCCGTTTCAATACGGATCGCTTCCTTCTGCTCATCAGTTAATATCATTGCTATTCTTTCCTTCCCTGTATAGGGCTAAAGCAATCATGGCATAAGCAGCAAGATCCATTAAAGAATCCTCCACTCCTTCATTCTTCAACTTACTACCAGATGCTGCAGCCTTTAAACGTACCACCTTGTCTCCTGCTCTTACCATAGCACCAACCCAAGGCTCAACACCCCACTCCGCAGACTGTCTGATATTGAGAAATATATCATTAGCCACACCGTAATCGGCACTCTTCTTCTTATGTAAATCTGCCATCTCTTTTAATATTCTCAAAAACTCTGGATGACCTTCACTCATTAATGCATTCCTCTCGTTGTAACTTACCTTCTGCGTTCACTACAATTCCTCTCAGCTTTGCTTCTGCTTCAATAAAATCATCTTTAAAACCATGCAGCCTAGTAAATGTTGACTGATAATTAAACCATCCCTCATAACCTTGCCACATTTGTTCGTCAGTTTGCTGATACAACTCTTGCAGTTGAACATCGTCCAACAAAAAGCTCAGCACCCCTAGAGGCATATAAACTACAACATCATAGTCAACACTGTTTCCATTATCTTCCGCATACCTCTTCAATGTCAACTGAAACTCTTGAATTGTATCCTCTACACTCTTACCAGCAAAATGCTCAATAGTGCCATAACCATTGCGCTTTCTAGGGCAAGTGTCATCTACATCTGTAATAGTTCCATAAGCACGACAAACCATAGGGCGATAACCATAAATAGTGCAACCATCATTCCAAAATGCACAATGCAGATCAGTAGTCTGCTCATCGGCATCCCAAGACTTATCATACATGCGATCAGTTAAAGCATCGACGCGATCTTTCATCCAAGCGTCAGCAGATTCCTGACCCTCATTTTCCATCCTGAGGTAATATTCCTGCCTCATCCTAAACGCAATATAGGCGCACTCTGCTAAATGCACCTTTAAACCAATCTTGCAACATTTACCTGAATTTAGACACCTAAACTCAGTCTCGTTATGTTTAGCCTGAAAGACCCTGATTTTATTATAGGCCATATCCAGCCTATTAAAGTTAACAAGATCATTAGGATGTATTTCCCTATTGGTCATCGACCCAGTTTCTTTCTTCTAGCCCTGATTGCCTTTTGTCTTTCACGCTGCATGCGCTCTACTCTTTCCTGCATAGGGGACTTTGGCCTTCTCTGCGAGACTCCTTTAAGAACCCTACCCTTGCCTTTAAACTTAAGCAGATCGTATTTCTTACACCAGTTATATAATGCCTGTGGAGTAACCTCAATGTTATGTGTCTGCTTAAGCACCTTGCATATGTCAGTTAGCTTCATACGCTTCTTAACATAATGCTCATACAGCCACCCCTTATCCTTATAAGGCTCCATCTTAGCCATAAAAGATTACTCTCCTACTAAATCTTTTAAAGCGCTAGCAAAAGTGCCATTTTTGGTGACAGCCTTACCCCAAGCATCAATAACTGCGTCATCAGAATTAGGCAATAAATTAGCACTCACGCCATGATCATGCTCCAACGACGCCCTCATCAAACCAATAACATCTGAATTATGATCATGCGACCATGTTTGAACAGGTGCTACAGGAGGCTTCGGTGCAGGCGGTGTAGCCTTAGACGAATAAACCTTCTTAACAGCATCATTATCGTTATCACTCATGTTATTCTCCTTTTTAAATACAGCATATTTTACCACGCCGTAGTAGTGAATCAGGTGACCCCTTCAAGATTTTTTTCAATTTCTTTTTGGCATCCCCATGTAGCGATACCGATAGCATCAATCTCATCAGAATCAAACTTCTCTGTATCAAGAAGTTCCGATCCAATTCGTTCTGCTAACAGGCGCCTGACCCTATGTTTTCTTTCATAAGAAGCTTTTTTCTTAGCTTCTTTCTCTCCCATTGTCAGAGACCATGCGAGAATATCTTTCTTTGTTACTCTATTATACCCTATTTGCGTCTTCCAAACCAAAGGCGACGCTTCCACAATTGGAACCTTATGTAAAGCAGCTGTAGCCATAGATGCTCCCACAATATAGGAGAGGTCCCTGGATGTTTGATAATTCTGAATGTATACTGTTTGCTCAATGTATGCTACGTCAGGTTTAGACATTGTTATAACCTCTGGAAGAGACTCCACAACGCCGTTTATCTTAACCTCCATCCCCTTTTGCTTTACAAGTTCTATCTTGCCGTAATCCAGTACCTCTACATCTCCTTGACGGTTCGCTATACATAACGCCCAAGCCAAAGAATGTGTGGCTGGATCTATACCCAATACTTTTATATTTTTAAGAGATCGCAATGTTTTCACTCTATACTCCTACGAACCTCTTTTTCATCCCAACCCCAACCAACAAGTCGTTTCACATATCTTTCTCGTTTACATCGCTCACAGATATCTTCCTCGTTGTATCTAGAAAGTACCGTAGGGCACCCCTTAGTTTTACATATTCTTGTTGAATTGAGCCTAGCCTTCTTAGCATAGTACCTTTGCAGTACCTTCTGATTTGTAATTATTTTACGACATTCCGCACTACAATAAATAGCATTGTACACTCTAGGCACAAACTCTTTACCACAGTCAGGATTGGCGCAATTCCTACAGTTTGACACCTTCCTCGTTATCACCCCAACAAAATGCTTTCGCATCACAATTTTGGCACTTGGGTGACGTAATCTTATACGGCCTTACAGGCAACTTGTCATCTAAGAAGCCCTGATACCACTTCGACCACTTCTTAAACACCTTGTCGATGTATTCATCATCTCGCTTCATATAGATAGGCAAAATCTGCTGATTGTTCTTGTTCTCATAAATAACAAAACCATCATCCAGATCCAAACATCTCATATAAACCTGAGCCTGCCTGATATGATCATCCTTAGGCTTATTATGTAACTGCCTATAATGGAATCCCTCCTGAGAGATAGACTTAAGCTCTATCAGCTTTCGCCCATCCCAATCAATGATACCATCAGCGGTGCCCCTGATAGGGGGATCCTTATGCTCTACAGGAATCTCTTCCTCTAACAAAATGCCCATATTCCTAAAGTAATCATACAACCTATCATGAACAGCGTGACCATTGTCGAATATCCTATACGTATGCCCTGTAAAAGTAGGCTCAACGGCTACACCCCTGAACAGATACACCCAATACCTAGGGCATTGATTTGTGTAACTGGGATGAAAACCGTCTACACGCTTAAAGTCGCTGTGATTTTTAACAAGTAAATGATCGTCTATAGCCTTGATCAACTTATCTTCTAAAGAGACTTTAATAGTTTCCTCGGAAGTGTCAACCATTTTAAGCCGTTGTAAAGACTTCACGTAGCACTCCTAGCCAGAAGCTTGAGGGTATTAATGTTTTCCTCAAGCGCTTCATGTAAAGTATACCATATGTCCTTGGTAATTTTGTCTTCATTTGACATAATCGTTGAATTTCTCTTATATGCTTGTGCTTTTACAATCACCTTAGTCCTATACGCAGCCAAAATTGCAGCATGCTTTGCAGCCTGCATGCCAATATACCTACTAGGGTTTTCGATAATGTCATCAACAATGTTCATAACTTCAACGAATTCCTTAGCCTTATCACCCATAGCATGTTCAATCTGATCCATTGATAGAATCATATCTCTACTCATAGTATCCTTCCAATTTTCTTTGCTTCCTTCATGTATGCTTCGTGAGCCTCTTCTTCAGTATGGTAGTACCCTAAAGAAACTTGCTTCTTGCCAATTCTAATAAGTGCTTGGTACCTTTTCTTTCTGCTGGCATCATTGCGGTAACTGACGCCTCTAGATTTATCCCATCTATCACTATTTCTTGCATTCATAGCATTCGTTATCACTCTAAGATTTTCAAATCGATTATCTAAAGGGTCACGGTTTATATGATCTGTCACCATCCCCTTTGGAACATCGATGCCGTGAAGCCTAAGCACTTCTCTATGCAACCAAATCGTCTTCCTTATGCCACGGGGTGACGTCATTCTCTTAGCATAAGGATACTCCTGCCTCTGCCCCCTAAAAGAGGCATACCAGTTATAAGCACCCAGCACAGGCAACATATCAAGATCAATAATAGTCTCATATCCTTTTGTGAGTTGCAAGACACCCACTCCATCACGAACAAAAGTATGACGCTTAAGTTTGATCTTACTCATAATCAGTATCCTTTATCAGTTCTTTAAACAATGACCACTCAATAATAGCAACTTTCACATCACTATCCTCTCCCAAGACAACAGAAAAGCAAGGATGCCTATACTGAGAATTCCAAGCATCCTTACGCATCTTCCTCCAAGCAATCCTCGTAAGAGAAAACGTTTTCTCGTTATGCTTATAATCAACAAGGAACTTACCCAGCTTAGCGTCACCTTTCATCATGCCTCGTCCAGAGTTCTTTACACCCTGAGCGCCATCCTTCTTGATCTCTTCTTTCTCTGTGCGCTTCATCCTACAAGCACCTTAGAAGAAATCTCACCGTGCTGCACATCCGACAAACTAATGTTGCCAGCCCCATTCCACTTCTCTTCACCATAGTAGAACCAAGCACCACGACGCTCAATAATCTCCATCTCAACAGCAATATCAATCAACTCACGCAACTTATCGATACCACCCTCCTGAGGGAGAACATAATAATGACCAGACGTACCAATAGAAGCACGCTGCTTAGTTTTTTCAATACTCCAAGCAACCTTCTGAGAAGTAATCATCTTAGCATTATCCCGCTCCATCTCAGCTTGAGACATCGACAAGAACAGTTTGATAATATTGTGCATATTATGATGCACCGTATTACCATACTTGCCACGCAACGTCGGATACATGCCACTCAAATCCACCATCTGATGGGAGACAAACAACATCATGTTGCGCTCCTTATGCAAATAGTTAACCAACTTCTGAAGAAAATATCCTTGAGAGCGGGCTGCGAGGCCCATAGCCTTACCCCCCTCAGGCTTAGCATAAAACTCATCCTTCATAAGGTTAGAAAGAGAATCTATCAAATAAATATGCTTCTCATCCCGATCCTCCAACAACGGAGTAACAGCCTTAAGAATATCCTCAATAACAGTACCCTGTATAATAATAGGTTGGCTAATGTCCATCCCACACTGTTCAGCATACTTATCCTTATACGAATACTCAGAATCAATAATAACAGGCCTAAACCCTCGCTTCTGAGCCTCCGCAATGATGTGATAACACATCGTAGTCTTACCCGATGAGGGAGTTCCCCATAACAGGTGTGTCATTCCAGAGTACAAGCCTCCACCCAACGCACGATTCAATCCTACGGACGGTGTTGGAATAACCTCATACTCAGGCATTTCTTCGCCTTTTCTTTTATCAATTACTAGCATTAATACTCATCCTCCTACAATAATCATTAATATCAATAATAGCTTCTGCGCCGTCAACTTTATATCCCTCATCATCCTTAGAGATGGGGGTGGGCTTAACGGCCACCCACTTACCTTCAAACTTACTCAGCTTCTGAGCATAACGACCATACAAATACGGGAAAACAACAATCTTATGAAAACCAATGCCATCCCACACATACACGCTCGCCATCATCTTGCCCTTCGCTGTCTTAAAGGCACGAACATTCACCACCTTAACCAAAGCCTTCTCATCCGTCATAGTCCCAAGACCATGCTCATACAACCAAGAATGATCATGCTCCAAACCAGACTCCACCATATCCATCAACTCAGTAACCTCATTAACAGAATCAGTAGCATCAGCATAACAATGCAACGTCCTATCCCCCACCAAAGCATTAACATAATCACGCTTCTTCAACTCGTTGTCCAAATCTGCAAACACAGTAAACGAACCAGTAGGATCCTCAAACTCAATCCTCACATAACTAGGCGTCCGCTTCACAGACCGAACCACAGCCTTAACAAAATGCATAGCAATATTATCATCCTCAACCTCAGCAGCAGGAGTAAAATCACCACTATCATCCACAGCATCAGCAATAGGAAAACCCAACAAAGGCATATAATACTTCTTATGATCAAACTCAGACACATGCCCCAAAGAACTCAAAGCACCAACCTTATCCAAATTCTCCAGAATATTACTACGCAACTTCCTCTTCTCACAACGCCCAGTCATCTCATCAACAGACGAAAAAGGACGCTTCGTTAAAATCTCTGCAATAGCACCAACACCAATACCATCAATATTAGACAAGCCAAACCTAATAGAACCACCATCCACAGAGAAAAACTCTTCCGACAAATTCACATCAGGAGGCTCAATCGCAATACCCAAACGCTTCGCCTCGAGCAAGTAAGCAGTAATACGCTCCCGATTAGACTCATTGTACAACAAAGCCCAACAAAACTCCACAGGATACAAAACCTTCAACCACATAGACTGATACGACAACATCGAATACGCAACAGCATGCGACTTATTAAACATGTACAAAGACGACACTTCAAAGTCATCCCACATCTTCTGCGCATCATCCTCATCCATGAGATTATTCACCACGAACTTCTCACGATACTTCTCAAACTCCAACACATCACGCTTCTTGCCAATAATCTTACGCAACCTATCCGCATCAGACCAACTAAACCCAGCCAACACAACAACAGCCTGCATCAACTGCTCCTGAAAGATAAACGTACCATACGTCTCCCTTAAAATAGGCTCCAACACTTCATGCTTGTACTTAACATTTTTTGAACCGGCCCGCCTCTTAACAAAATCATCCCCCTGCGTCAACAAAGCACCGGGACGAACCAATGCATTAGAAATAACAAGATCTGCGAAACTCTCACAAGGCATCCTGTCCAGCAATCCTCTATATGCTGCTGCATCAGCCTGAAAGACTCCCGTAGTCTCAGCTATATCAAACTGTTCAAAAACGAAATCTTCATCTAAAGCTAAGGAATCTTCCTCCAACACTTTCAAAGCATCGTCATCTAAATTATACGTTTCCTGGATCTTCTTAAAGCAGTCTTTAATAACAGACACCATCTTGAGACCAAGAATATCAATCTTGATTAGACCTACTTCCTCCGCATCTTCCATGTCAAAGGCCGTCACATCCGTCCTGTGGTCCGCTGTGGACTCCTTACGGGATTCAATAGGACAGACCTGCCACAGGGGCTTAGAGGACACCACAACGCCTGCTGCGTGCATTCCAGCGTTACGCACCCTGCCTTCCAGCCTCTCTGCTACTGGATGAACGTCCACGTACTTCGTACAGAACTCACGAACTTTATTATTACGACTCATGTCATCCAGAGACTCAAAAAGCTGTGTTATTCCATTGATCTCTTTGTAGTCCACACCGAATACTCTAGCGACATCCTTAACAGCAGACTTGGCCTTATACACACCGAAAGTGGAAATGGAAGCTACATGATCCTCTCCCCACTTATCCTTAAGATACTGCTTGACTTCACCCCGGCGCTTATCCTCAAAATCCAAATCAATATCAGGATAATCATTACGATCAGGATTAATAAATCTTGCAAATAGTAAACCATGCTCTATCGGATCAACAATAGTAATATCCAACAGGTATGCCAGTAGAGAACCACCAACAGACCCTCTCCCAGGCCCTACACCTATATCATTATTCTTAGCCCAGTTCACAAGATCCCAAATAATCAAGAAGTAATCAGCAAAACCAGTCTTTTCAATAATATCAAGTTCATCAGCCAACCTGTCTTTATACTCGCCATTCAAACCGCGACTAGACAGAGACATTTCTGCTATTTCACGAAGATACCAGATGGAATCAAACTTAGGGTTATACTTTGGCAACAAAGCATTCTTGGTTGACAATGAAGCATTACACTTATCAGCTACTTCAAGTGTATTCTCTAAATAACTAGCATTATACCCCAAATCTGTAAACAAGCTCTTCACATCAGACGCATTCATAATCCACGGCTGAATCTCATCAAAGCGCAACCTGCGCTCTGGATACAGGGTATTGATCTTCTTAATAATGTCAATGCCTGAATGCGTAGCGCAATCATTATGCTCAACAGCATGACGCTTATCAGCAGCGCTCATAGAAGGATACTGCGCTACTGTCAACAGAACTTCCTCTATTCCGGCATCACTTTTAAAGGGATAATGACAGTCAAGAGTCGGAACCACAACTTTCTCATAAGCACTTGCAAGGTTTATAAGACCCTCATTAATATTCCCCGGGTTCCAAGACTGAATCTCAAAATAGAAATCGTCACCAAAGATATCGATAAACTTTTTAGTCAGCCTCTCAGCCCTCGCAGTATCACCATTCTCAATAGCCTTAGCAATAGCGCTACCACGGCAACCAGAAAGGGCTATGATATCGTTACCAACTACCCTCTCAAGCATTCCAAAATCCATGCGAGGCTTGTAGTAGAAACCATCGCCCCAAGCCTCTTTATTAAGCCTAAATAGCTTCTTTAGCCCATCATCATTTTTAGCCAAGAGGATTAAATGATAACGTTCAGTTTTTTCATCTAACTTATCATCTTCTAATCTAGGTGTAAAATAAGCCTCAATGCCAAAAATAGGCTTAACGTCTTGCTTTTTGCAAGCGTCTTGAAACTTTAAAACACCAGCCATACTACCATGATCAGTAATAGCTATAGAAGTTTGCCCATGCGTAGACGCAGCCTGCGCCATCTCTTGCGGCGTAGACATTCCATCTAATAAAGAATACTCACTATGAACGTGTAAATGTACAAAATCGGTCATACGAAGCGCACCAAGTCAGTCAATTCCACAGGGGAAATTACTTTGACATGAATACCGCCCTCATTCAACAATGCAATAGCATCATCATGAGTATACTTAGCCATAGCGTACACTTCTTTTACGCCAGCATTAATTAATGTTCTAGAACAAAACACACACGGAGTGGTAGTCAAATACATTCTACAACCATCCGTGCTTACACCGTTTTTAGCAGCATTCAAAATTGCATTCAATTCTGCATGTACCGCCCTGCACTTCTCCCAACTCTTTCCAGACTCTCTACTCATGCAACCCTGACCACAATGAGCCGTACCCCTAGGGGATCCGTTATAGCCAGTAGATAAAACATGCTTAGTGTCCATATCTACAATCACACATCCCACCGCCCTAGACGGGCAAGTAGATCTGGTAGCCACAAGCGTAGCCATACGAAAAAAATACGTATCCCACTCTGGCCTCTCTACTACTCCCATTGCGTTAGTGGCACCCACAATCACACATCCTTTCTAAAAAACAACTTGTTATAGGGAATATCCCACTCATGTAACCATCGAATTGTTATATCTTTAAACTGAGGGTCCCTATCTGTATAGAGTTCAATGTCGAAACCTCTACCGAACCATTCATTGATAAAATACCATGCATCAACATATGGCATTACGTTTAATAGAGACAACTCTGTAGCCTCAGAGAGTTCCTCATCTGAGTCCACTACCATCTCATCTAAATCAAACCTAAATAAAGAACCCATGTCGCACCTTTCTAAAGCAGAAGGGGGAGAGGATGATCCCCTCCCCCCGCTACTCTACATCTCTACCAACCACCGCCAGATGAAGCAACTTCACCTGTGGTGTAGAAGGACTCCTGCTGATCATAAGGCACAACCTTGTAAACATTATCAAGATCATGCATCTGCAAGTTAGTAATAGTCTCAGGCTCATCGCCACTCTCTAACGGAATTAGAGTATAGCTTGTGTCCTGAGGCCCACTACCAGTCCGACTGAACTTGTAGTAGCGATCCGTAATAGTTCCATACGTCTCAGCATACTCAATGATTGTCTGACCAATGTGACGAGGGTTAGTGAGAGTAGCCTCAATAATACGAGGCTCCCAACTACCCGGCTCAATCTCAATAGCAGCGTTAATCAACAGCACAGGCCGTGGCTTCCACCGCTTATCAGTAATCATCTGTTCCTTAGCCCAACAGCGATAATCATGATCTGCCGAATCAGCAGTGCTCATCGCCTTGAACTTCCAATTGACAGGGGACGTAACAACTGGAACAACTGCTGCTGTTCCTGCATCCTCGTCAAAGTTTGCTCCATCTTCTGTAAGCTCCTGACGAAAGCGAATCTTATAGTTGTCTCCATCACGCAGGTAAATAAACCTCTTACCCGTTCCAGAGGCACTACTAGATTCCTCAATCGTCTTCTTCATATCTGCAAGTGTACTATAACTTTTCATATTTTTCTCCTAGTTGAATATTGAATTTTGTTTATTCTCTATTATATTGTTTATCTGTTTGCTATCTAAGTCAGCAGCATCTTTGAAACCCTCTGGACATTCTGCCAGATACGTTTCCTTTCCGCGTGCCCCCTCCATTATAGCATCTTTCATGGCCCGACCGGCGTCATCATTGTCAGGAATTACCGTGATGTAGTCAAAGTAGTTCTTGACTAATTGCATCTGAGTATCCGTTATGATGGCACCTAGCGTAGCCACAACATTAGGATAGCCTGCTTGATGTATCTTCATTGCATCAAGACTACCCTCTACGATGATTACCTCATCATAGACCTTAGCGTTATTCAAATTGAACAGTATATTCCTTTTTGGAAAACCTGTGCTATACAAATACCTTGGAATCTGCTCCTTTGTTACCGCTCTACCTATTAAACCCACCAAATTGTAAAATTGGTCTCTGGCTGGGATAACCACTCTGTTTTTCAGAGAAGAAAACCCTACCTCAAAATGCTCCAATGTAGTCATATTGAAGCCTCTATCTAAGAGTATATCCAGTCCGACTGTATCAGTATCGTAAGATACTTTACAATTATTTAATTGTTCTTCGATGTCGCCAAAATCCTCTTCGTGTTCATCCTCGCTAAGAATTTTATCAACATAATCTTTTGTCGCACCCTGAACATCTCTATAGTCCTCATTCAATAGCAGCTTCTTAAGCATTCTAATGCCGCCACGCATATTGCAATCAGGATTAAAACACTGCCATAAACCAGTATATCTGTTAATAGAAAACGATGGCGTATTCTTATTAGAATGAAATGGACAATACGCTACCATCTCAGTACCCATTTCACTCATAATGGTAACAGCACCCCTATGCAGGGCATCTCTGATAGTTGTTTCAAGCGATGGCATTAACAGTATAATCAAAATGCTCAGTAGAGGGATCATACGACCACTCAAACTTACATTCGACTACCTCCACTCCAGCTTCTTGCAGTTCTCCAACAATCTCATCTGTAATCCAAGACTTGAGCCTGATAATAGTCTCCACATCCTTAGCTACACCTTCGTATACCTTCACAATATCAGACACCCCACTCTTCCTTCCATTCACCAGTATCCAAATTCCAATTTAGATAGAACCCGAAATGAGTTGACCTACGTACTTTTCTGCTCACCACCTGAAATATGCTAGAATCCATCTCTCTATGGAGAGACAAAACCAAGTCAGCGTCATAAGCCAACTGCTTACTCCAAGCGACTTCCTCCAACTCAGGAGGACGTTCAGAATGACCATCCTGCATGGTAACAGCAGCCACATCAATAATAGCCACATTATTCTTCACAGCCATACGCTTGAACGCTTTAGACAGATTCTTAGCTTTTTCAGTCTCAGACTTAGCGCCACTAGCGTCATCAAACAAACCGTGATAATCAAGAATAACCAAATCTGGACTATACTGGTCAATCTTAGCCTGCACTAAATGCTGATCTGCTACATCTAACCCATCAGAAGTAATCAGATAGAAAGGATGCATATCAGTAAACGTATCCTCAGCCCACTTCTTATATGAGTCTACAACCTCCGCATCCGGCCTAACCAGATCAGAATGAGTAAAGAACCCTCTACCGTTATTGAGCAAAGTGTCAACTCTCTGAGCTTCCTGCTGCTTATTCATCTCCAAAGAAATAATCATAGGACGATAACCAGCAAGCCAAGCATTGACAGCAAACAGACGAGCAACGAAACTCTTGCCAACACCTGTCCACCCAAGCAGGATCACAAAGTCGCCTGCCTGCCAACCACCAAACTCAGCATCAATGACAGATATGCCACTAGGCACACCAACAATGCCATGATTTTCACTCTCAGACAGAACCTTTAATTCATCAACCCTGTCTTGCCACTCACCAACTAAATCTGTGTCCTTAAGATTTGTAGTTTCCTTGACCAGTTTATTCGCATTCGACAACAAAAAGTTTAAAGCGGTCTTAGGACCGCCGTTCTTTAGCATCTCATGCGTATTGACAATTAACTCTCTTGTCTGAGCAGACATAGACTCTTGCCGTGCCTGATCAATATAGTAAGCCAAAGGCTCAGTTGTGGTCAAATACTCAAAGTCTGGAAAGTGAGACTTGATCTCAGACTTCGCTGGTGTCTTATTATGCTTGTCGTAATGTCCAGCAATAAAAGACCAGATATCTTTATAGTTCAAAAAGACTTGGCCTACATTTTCACTCTGACATGAAACATAGTCACCTGAGTCTAATACTGCATTTAATAATTTAACCTCATAATTCACTTTCGTTGATCCATTCTCTCTTTTGTCTTTTCGACAATTGAACGAAACTTTTCTCGTGACTCTCTTTCTGAAATCGCTTTCTGAATTATTGATGGAACTTCCATCGCAAAACTAAACATTAAAATAGGGCTAGAAGCCTTATCTACATACTTCTGAGCGCAATCTGATAGGTCATCGAATCTATAAGCGTCTAATAAGCTATCAGCGATAGCCTCTTCCCTGCCAATATCTGGAAGAAAGAACTTACCCTTCTCGCTGGATAACTGTCTCAATAACTTTATCAGGTCCGCACCAGTTTGACTCTGAGACATCACTTACCCTTTCCCAAACACACATCAACATGTCCAACCTTGACATTCCAGCATATACACCTATTGCTGGCAACATTGTTAAGTCTTGATCCACATCCATGATAGCGTTTATTATACATGGCACTCTTACCGGGCATTCCATGCAAACGGCTTTGGCACTCTCCACTTCAACATAATCATCACTAGTCCACCAATGAGGGCTCCGATGATCCCTACACAAAGCACGTAATTGCCAATCTTGGAACGCACTATCCTCATCCAGCATTTCCCTTATCAATTTCCGCTAGCTTAGCCTCAAGCTGAGAATCCACTGTTTCCCACAACTGGGTCCAGAGGCTCTCATCGCTAGGATTACCAGACAGCTTAGCACCAGCATCTAAACGCATCGACTCGTAATTACCCAAGTTCTTAGTAATGCCAATAGACACCCAAACATGATTATCTTCGTTGCTCATAATATGCCTTTCTTTGCTTTCCTGAGTTTTTCGCCCAGTTCCTTACGTGAGTATACACGATTTTTCGGCGGTCTGCCGACTTTCTGAGAATTAAAAAATGATTGTATTTCCCTAACATCATTATAAGTATAATATCTGTAGTCTGTATTGCTATACCGGAAGCGGCTGGCGGTAGGCAGCAGGCCAGAACGTTCATAGTCCCTTATAGTGCCTGCTGTCCTACCAACCATTTTAGCCACTTCTCCTATAATGAATATTCGCTTACGAAAAAGAGCGGAGCCTTTGTAGTCGTCAAGATACTCTTCGCCTGTATCAACACGCTTGAATAAAACTTTGCCATCTCGTTTAAGATAACGCATAGCCTTAACGATTACATCGTCCTCTAAGTAGAAGCCCTTTACTTGGGCATTAATTTTACTAACTAGCTTGTCTACGTCGCTCATTTAACATACGCTCATAAACTTTCTTTTTACTTTTTTCCCATTGCTCTATGTACGGCTCAGATCTCCACCAGCACATCAAGCACGATAATTCAATCGTGCTTCTAAACCGTGGCCCTTCCATAACTTTATTGCCACAGTTGGGGCATTTTATATGTACCCTGATACGCGGTGAAGAAGTCATCAGCCTACCGTAGAAGCATTCGATGGATCTCCAACCTTAGTAGCAGCAATGCTCTTAAGGGCAGAGATTAAAGCGCCTGCACCAGCCACACTTGCAGCCTTAGTAGACGACAAATCGGTAACCGTAAATACAGCTAAAAAGCTCTGAACAGCTGTCCAAACGGCCCGCTCAATAATATCCTTGTATAAACTCATATGTTTTATCCTCCTAATCATCTAGCCAACATGTATACTCAGCCGTCACAATACCCTTTTCAGGATGCACAAACTGTAAGTGCTGTGACGGTCTGCCTACTGCGGCTAACTTTTCAATAGCATATTCATTAGTAGACTCAGGACTACCTGAGATTCTACATTGGACTGTATTGAATGTCATCTTAGTTGGCGTATGCCAATGTCCAAGCATAACATCTTTAAAGTCCTCCGTGATAGCCCCAACTTTCCACCCAAATATCTTCTTTTGAAATGGGTAGAAGGATGAGAAACTTCTAAACTGATCTCCATGACACAATAGGCAGCTATATTCACCTATCCTATCAATTGCAAACCAGTTGCCTTCCCCTCGTCCATCAGGAATGTTGAAAGTAATCCTATCTTCATTCTTGTAAACGAGGTCCATGATCCTGTACAACATCCTATCGGCATTTGTCTCAGGATCATGATCTTTTCTCTGCCTACCGCCAATAGCGCCATGATTACCAATGACAGCGGTAACAGAAACATTCCTAAAATTAGCCAACATCTTATCAAAAAATGCTGTCATGATTCTAGGTCCATCAACAGTGACCTGACGGTACAAGCCACCATCAATAAGAAAACTTTGACCGGGAAAAATAAGTTCTCCCTCAACAATATCGCCTAGCACCCAAACATTAACATCCTTCACAGGGTGATCGGCTCTCTGGATTTCAGTCAAAGAAACAACTTTATCTGCGTACTTATTGATTCTTTCTTCACATATAGAAGAATTATAATCAGGTGTAACTTTAGCCAATTGCCAATCAGACAACACTGCCACAGCCACTTCTTCACCCTTAGTACGCCTATCATTAACAGGAGAAGGTGTTGCTGGCACCTGATATTTATCTACCTGATCCGTAACGGCACGATAAACCGCAGCCGACAAATCATCTTTCTTGTTCTTAATCTTATCGTATTCTTGAACTAGCTTAGTATAAGCAAGTTTCAACTCTACTTCATCTGTAATTTTTATATCATCCATAGGATTGTTAGGAACACCAAAGTCATTCAACTCACGACGATGGCTACAAACTATATTATATTCCTGTTCCTTTCTGCATCTTGGATCTGCATATTTTTGATTATGGCTATTAGATGTAAACATGATGTCACACCCTTCACCTTCACACTGTTGCATTTCATCTCCTACTGTGGATTCGTCCATCGTATCACTCTGTAGAGTCGTTATCGCGCATTTCAGGAATTTTTTTTGATTTGCCTTTGAAGCCTTGTGGCCTCTTACCTTTCATCTTTTTTCGCATGTAATCTTTATGTTCTATCGTATGAACATGCCCTTCACGATGAATACTGCTATGTTCAGAAGCTGTAGTTAAATATAGGTTAGAAACTCTGTTATCGTCTTTTACTTCATTAATATGATGACATGATTCCCAAGGCTCGAGATAACGACCTAAAGCACTCTCAATAACAAGACGATGCTCATATACATATCCATGAACCTCAAAAGGATGATCAGGCATCCTTACCCGAATATACCCCTTATCATCAACATACTTACCGCCATGCCAGTTACTATTCCCTTTCCCCTGTCGCGCATCGTTACCCCATTTCAAGTCTGTACGACGAGAAACCAAGGTTCTACGTTGACGTTCCGACATCTTCCACCATGAGCTGGAGAGGGAACGTTGGGTCCGCATTAACAGAATAGGTCGCAGATCCGCTTCTATTAGACTGTGTAATCGTAGCTTTAAACTCATGTGGAGTTGTGCTACCAGCGCCAGTATCAATCACAGTACTATACACGCCGCCTCCAAAAGATCCGGCAGCAGTACTATTTGTCCTCATAATTTCAAATTTTCCTAAAACCGTATCAGTTGAAGACACTGTTTTAACTAACTGTATTGTAAACTTACTATCGGCATGATCTCCTGATAAAGTAATATAAGGCAAAATCAACGATACTTTATACCACCGAGTTGCCTCTAAAGTAATACGCTGATCCGTGCTGCTACTTCCAGACGCGCTATTCAAGATAGCAATCGTATAAGTTGAAGTAGTTAAACCAGTATGCAAAACAGTATTGACTATACTGTCAATCTGATCCGTAAACTGGTTCAGAACAAGGACCCCTTTGGCATACTTATCTGTTGCAGACTTGACCTGAGCAATGTTCGTTGACATTTGCTGCAATCTACCTGCACTTATAGGCGTCCCTAAGGACCAGCTTACCGCGTCGTAATTGTTATAATCCGGCATTGTACCTCCATTATACCACTATTAGGCTTCCAAAGCAGCCACTCTGGCTTCTAATTCCTGTATCGCTTTGGTCAGAACAGGAACTAGTTCCGTGTAGCGTAACGACTGAGTATAAGACTCTTCCACAGCCGCCATAATAACCCCATCATCCATTTCCTCTTCAGCCACTGCTTCTTGATGAGCATTACACCATAATGCAGTTGAAGCAGCATTGCCCCCAAGCAAAGTCTCCACTTCTTGGGCAATAAAACCTTGGTGTGTTCTTATACCAGCCCTTCCATCAGTCTCTACCCACTTGTACGATACAGGGCGTAACCCCTTGACAAAATCAAGACCCAAAGTAGCATCAACAACATCTGTCTTTTGAGCAACATCGGAAACGTGGACTCCACCATCATGTGTATAAACGTTATTACTAAAGTAACCATTCTTAAATCTGTGAGCACTAATACCTCCACCGAGATTTAAAGAGTTATCAGCAGATGGTTGAATAGTTTCAGTAACTTGAATATAGCCATTTGCCGTCTTAATGTATGCCGCAGTGCCACGATGAATGTCAGTTTGTGCCGCCCATGCTGTCATGCCATAGTTGCTGCCACTAGTACTACGACAGTATAAATTACCACTAGCCTGAATGATACGAGCACCCGTCAAATACAAATGACCAGTAAGAGGATATGATGCACCCGCTGATAGAGGCAACTTAGTGGCATCAGCAGGAGCATCAGCCCACACTGCTGTGCCGGAAGAACTGTACTTCAGGAACTGATTAGCACTTCCACCAGAGGGTATATGCTTGTTTCCAGCAGAAGTGGGGTGAGTATACACTGTGTCTGTGGATGTAATATCTATAGTATTATCGCCCCGTGTAACAGCCGATGCACCAAAACCCCTGAATGTAAGAGTTTCAGTAGAAGGACCGATCTGAGTAGTGCCAGATGTACCATTGGCGGCCACCACCCAGTAGAAAGTCTCCGCTATCGTACTTTCTGGCTCTGTGTCTATACCAGTTACATGGCCTTGATCATTTACTGTTAGTGATCGAACATAATTACCAACACCACCATAGGTTCCAGCTGTTGCATAATCTTCGTGAGTGATAGTTACATCTCCCGTAGCGCCACTAACATCAATAGCTGTGCCTGCAATAATAGAATCAACACCGCTACTACCGCTAGTATCCAGACGAATGTTATTCCAATACAACCCCCCACTCTGAGCGTACAACTTACCAGTCTTAGTTGTTGGAACATTGTCAGTAATACGAATACCCTGATCGGCATTAAGCAGGATTACATCCTCACCATCCTGAGTAGCGCTAAGAACAATTCCATAATTATCACTCGTACCCCAAACTTTGAAGACCCCCACATAGTTTTCTTCACAGGCCCCCATTGTTACACCCTCGAAAGTTGCACTTGTTCCAAACAAGGTAATGGTCGCACTATCACCCTGAATAAAGCCATGTGTACTTGTAGCTGAAGGCGAAGACGCAAACTCCAAAGCAGTACCATCCCAAATAAAGGACTGGTTACTAGGCTGAATACGCAACTGCGCTCCACCGTTAACACCAAAAGACATCAAACCAGTATCACTCACATAGAACGGAGAATCAACACCACCACCAGTAAGACCAGATGAAAAACCACTACTGCTAATCCTTACTGCACCAAGATACATAGTTCCGCCAGTTACTGAAAGATTTTGAGCAACCGCATAGCCAGTATTAGAAACCCTAAACGGAGCACTATTCTTTGCAGCATGACCAATCCACATATCACCATTGGTATCAACCCTGAAAACATTATTGGCAGAAGAACCAACAGTCAGTTGGCCACCAGAAATAGTCAGATTAGAAGCAGTAACCGCTCCAGCATCACTAACAGTGAAAACTCCAGAATTGATATTAATACCAGTACTGTCCAATCCAGTGATCGCACCACCTTCTATAGTCAAATCAGAAGCAATGACAGCGCCATCTTTATTAACCCTAAACGGAGCACTAGTCTGCGTAGCGTGACCAACCCACATATCACCATCAGTATCCACCTTGAAAATATCATTCCCAGATCCAATTTCAATCGAACCAGAAAGCACAGTACCAGCAGCTAAAGTACCTTCAAAAGTACCATCTACACCACTCAGTGTCCCAGTAAATACACCGCCACCATTAACAGTTAAAGTACTGCCATCCCAAACAAGAGAACCACTCGTACCACCAAGATAAAACTTACCATCAGGCTTAATCCAGGCACCAGTAGTGCTGGGACCAAGTACCAAACCGTTGGTAGGATCTAACCACACACCAGCATTAGCGTTATCATGAGCAGTTTTAGCACCCATACGTAAATACGGTATGGAACTACTGCCACCACCGCCACTATTGAGATGAACAGCGTTAGCCGCAGAAGGTATGCTCTGAATTATGTCAGAAGCTATAGTCCAACCATTGGTACCACCAATCCGGCCAGTATTAGCATAAATAACACCCCTGACAGTGACCTCGCTAAACTCAGCATTACCATCACCCTCAATCTTCCAACCCGCAGAACCAGATACAAAATCTGGACTCTGAATATAACGAGAAGCGTTAATCGTAATCGAATTTAACTCGTCACCAGTAATAGTGGCGCTCTCGATCTCCGTAGCAGTAATAGTACCTGCGAAGATTTCATTGGCAGTAATCGTATTAGCCTGAACATCGACCCCTGCGTCAATCTCCAACACATTAATAGCAGAAGCAGCAGAAGCAGTAGTAGTACCAACACCACTAGAACCGCCATCAGCAGTATTCTTATAATAAACCCAAGTAGAAGCCGTACCCGAACTATTGATAGCACGAACACGCAGATAATAATCAATTTTTGAGCCGCCGGCACTAGCACGTACCTCGA
>VTLG01014830.1_pt1 | contig 24778 bp, 13 predicted proteins | sample 4694571 | NCBI WGS metagenome assembly VTLG01 (sample SAMN12604809, study PRJNA352737) | marine metagenome | biome: ENVO:00000447; feature: ENVO:00000209|ENVO:00000569|ENVO:01000036; material: ENVO:00002151; isolation source: viral sequences binned using virsorter ...
GCCTTGCGACGACGTCCACCCCGTATATATCGGTTTTATATGAAATTTCTACCAAAAGGGCTTTTATGGATATATATTTAGGTTTTAAAAATGCAGACGGAGATCCATCAGCTGCCCTGCCATCCCAAGAAAAATTAATGAAAACAACTGCTAAGCATATATTAGCTGCAGGGTCCCTCGGGTGGGGAAAAACTGACTGGCTTGTATTACAGGCTGTTATAGAAGCTTTATCATTTAAAAGGAATGTCGTTGTATTAGGACGTAAAACATTGTCTGCCCTGAAAAAATCGACCCTTGTGTCATTCTTCGATCTCATTGATCCTAGGCTTGTAAAGAGACATGATAGACAGGAGCAGTCTATTACATTCCTTAATGACAGTAAAATATTTTACATGCAATTAGATGAGAGCAGAGAAGCTATGCAGAAGGTAAAATCTATGAACATAGGCTCTGTTTGCGTTGATCAGATAGAGGAGATAACTGAAAACGTATGGATAGCATGCATTGGTCAAATGAGACGTAGAAACTCCTCTAGACGCAGTTTTGCTACTGCGAACCCAAATGGACATAGTTGGGTATGGAAACGTTGGATTAAAAAGGGTGGCAGAAAAGACTATGAGGCTGTTGAAGGTGCCATATGGAGAGAAGGAGTTCCAGCTCCTAGAAACCAAAAAGAGGTAACACCTCTATATTGCGATAACACAAATCTTCCTTGGGACTATATAAAAGATCGTCTAGAGCAACCTGAGCGTTGGGTTCGTCGTTATGTGTATGGCTCATGGGACAACTTTGAAGGATTGGTTTGGAGTGAGTTTGATGAATCTACACACCTAGTAAAACCTTTTGAAATACCTAAGTGGTGGAATAAATATGTTATACTTGATCACGGTCACAGAAACCCTACAGCTGTACTCTTCGCTGCAACGTCAGACGATGGAGATATATTTATATATGATGGTCATTATGAAGCAAATCAGTGGATAGACTATCACTCTGAAGTTATATGGAGAAAAGTTGGAGACACTCAAATTAGTCAATGGCTCGCTGATCCCAGCATATACCACGTAAGAGGTGGAATGGGTCACGATTTAACTATCGCTGGACAGTATGAGGAATATGGCATATTTTGGGAAAAAGCTGACAACGATAAGAAAGCTGGTATAGATAGGGTCGCTCGATATTTAAGAATCGATAAAGATCTTGGAAAGCCAAGGGTATTTGTATTTGATGCTCCATCGCTTGAAATGTTTGTAGAGGAGATAACAGATTATAGATGGCAAGATTTGGGTGAGAGTGCCCTAAGGAATGACCCTGAAGAACCTATTAAAAAGAACGACCATATGATGGATTGTTTGAGGTATTTAATCAATTTTATTGACATATCACATGAACCAAACAAGCAACCTGATCCATATTGGTTACAAAAGAAGGATTCTAGTAACACTAGTGGTTGGAAAATACAATAATAATTCGCAAATTAGCAACAAATTAGCACGTTATCATAATAGATTTCGTTCTAACAGTACACCAAGAGTTAGATTTAGCGGAGATTCGGGATGGCTGAAACAAAATGGAATCAAGGGTTACAAGTATCAAAAGTGAAAGGAGATAAGATGGCGGTATCTTATGCAAGTTACGGCAAAGTATCAAAAGTAAAATCTATGAAAAAAAGCAATAAAAAGAAGAAAAGTTCAAAGAAAATGAAAAATTGTCCCGGAATGATGTGTGACTAATGGCTGTTAAGGAGTCTCAAGCATATAAAGGTGACGGATTTAAAAACACTGTCAAGAGTAGTGAAACTGCTCGATTGGCAGAGGTGTTGGATATATATTCGTTTCTAGAGTTTGGAAACAGGCTAGATATAGATCACTTCAGAGAAGCTGCAGGATATTACACCGGAACCGGTCACTGGACAGAAAGTGAGAGACAACAGCTCGAGGGAGAAGGTAGACCCCCTCTAACATTTAACTTTATATTTTCTAAGATAAATACGGTAGCAGGTCTTGAGCAACAGATACGTAGCGGTTTCAAGGCTATACCTATTGGAGCTGAGGATGACGACCTTGCGATGTTAGCGACAGCTCTACTAAAACATGAAGACTATAATAAGAAACTACAGAAAGTTTTTTCAAGAGCTTTTAAATCTGCTGCCATAGCTGGCAGATCTTGGATAGAGGTCGGAGTTCAACAGAAGCCCGGCGAACTATCTGCGTCAAACTTCGTCAGGAATGAGAACTTATATAATGTATATAAGGACCCTGACAGTAGAGAAATAGATATGTCTGACGCAACATATTTAGCACGACAGAAGTGGTTAAGCATACCTCAGTTAAGGAGAGCTTTTCCTGATATTTTTATGAAAAAGTCAGACGAAGAAATCTTTCGTATGATGAATTTCACTTCTGACACACGCTATCCAGCGGTGAATATAGAGTATGAAAACGACTATCCTACTAATCAAAATATAAATGATTGGAGTGCATTTGTTGATAATCAGAAGCGTCGTGCTAAGATTATTGAGCTATGGACAAAAAGAATTGAATATGCATGGTATGTAGTCTCTGCTAAAGGCAGGATGATGCCAGCAGACGACGAGGCAGATGCTATTGAACAGGTTAAAGTATTGAATAAAGAAGCTGAGAACGGTAACATTGAAGATAAGTTCGATGCTGTAAAAGCTCCAGTTGAAAAGATATATCAGGATACCTTCTCTGGGAACATGATGATACGTAGGGAGGAGCTTTCTCCATACAAGCATAACAAGTTCCCATTAGTGCCAGTATACGCTTATTTAGAAGATACGGGCGAAAAAATTGAAACATTTGGAATAGTAAAAAATCTAATTGACCCTCAAGATGAAAAAAATAAGAGGCATAGTCAATTTACAGATATATTAAACAGAGCACCTAAGGGTGGGGGATTCTTTCAGCAGTCCTCTATCGATGCCGAACAAATTAAAGCGTTGTCATCGCCGGGAGCATGGATACCTGTAAGAGGAAACTTAAAAGATAAAGTGCTCCCGTCCGCTGCTAACTTTATTGGCATACTGGGTCACTATCAATGGTTAGAGGCATCATCTCAGGAAGATGCTAAAGAAATCAGTGGTGTTAACGATAGCTTGGTTGGCATCCCTACTAATTCAAGAGAGAGTGGAGTTGCTGCACAGACAAGAATACAGCAAGGTCTTACTTCTCTACAGGAACTGTTTGATAATTTAAATACTGCAAAACAGACCGTACTTGATATGGTTATATCAAATGTTCAACAGTTCTATGATACAAATAAAATAGACAGAATAATTGGAATACAGAACAATGCTAATCCAGATTATTTTGTTGAAGCTACAAGAGAATTGAAAACAAAATTTTATGATATCAAATACGATATCTTGATTGATGAAGGCGAAAGCTCACCAACAGCGAGAATAGCCTCAGTACAATCAGCAAAAGAATTATTACAGTATGCTCAGTCAATGCCGCCGGGCGCTGTAATGACTATTGTTAGGGCTGTTATAGAGATGTCAGATTTCCCGGGTAAATCAGATATAATTGCTCAGTTAGAGCAGGCAGGGTCTGAACAGGAGATGCAGGCAGCTTTAGGGCAGCTCGATCAGCAATTAGCTAGTCAGGGCAACTAAATGCAAACTAGGAGAAAATAAGATGGCTGAAGAGATACAAGTGCAAGACAACCGAGAGATTCACGTAGAACTAGGTCAGGATAATCCTGAAGGTGAGACAGAATCTCAAGAGGTAGCAGAGGGATATAATTATCTTCTTAAAGAGGATTTAGATCCCGAAACGGAACCGACGCAGGAAACCATATCTGAGGAAGACAACCAGAGCGCTCAGGCTGAGAAATCAGAAAGCACGAAGGATACAGCAGATACGGACAGTTCTAATGCAGAAGTTTACAAGATCAATGGTACCGAATATACAGCAGATGAGCTAACTACAAGGATGACTAAGGATTATGAGAACTTAGCTTCTTTTACTGGCAAGCAAGCTGAACAGATCGGTGCGTTGAAAGCAGAGATTGATAGGATGAAGGGCGCCAACGCTGAGATACCTGAAACTGAAGTGAACACTGATGTCGAGGAAAAAGAAACTTCCTATGACATATACACGGAAGACGGACTAAAGAAAATGACACAGGATATCGCTAGGAAAGCGTTCTTAGAAGAACAGAATAAATTATCTCAGGCAAGGGAGCAGGAGAACTTCACAACTAGGGCAAAAGATGCTAGAGAAGTTTTCAATAAAAACCATCCTGAGTATTCTGAAAAAGATACTGTCGATCTCGTTAACTGGGGCGTCGAAAATGGACTCGGCTTAACCGACGGCTCAACAACAGACTCCATAGCCGAATACCTCGAGCTAGTTCATGCTGTAAAAAACAAGGACTTTAGCAGCATGACTAATAAAGGGGACGATCAGAACATTGAAAAGGTTAAAGAGGCACAGAAGGTTAAATCTGGACTAAGTAATGTAGGTGGTTCAGATAAAACTGAAGTTGACTACGACAATATGTCGCCAAAAGAATGGGCTGCTCTACCTAAAGAGAAAAGAATGGAGTTATTAGGACTTTAAAATCAGGAGAATAAAATGGCAAATGTTAGTTTATTAGCTGCTGATGGGACAAACCCGAAATCTTCAATGCTAGGAAAGGTTGACGCTGCTGAGAGGGGCAGTGGAGCCTCAATGGTAATTAAGATTGTTCATTCGGATATTCCAACAGCTGCGAATACATACATTATAGGTAAACTTCCTGTCGGATCTGTGGTTACTGGGGCAACTTGGATTGTAACTACGGAGTTCAGTGATGGGATTGATATTGGAATATCAAACTCTTCAGGGGCTGCAGGAACAGATGGTGACGTTGATTGCATACAGGATGACTCTGTAGCAAACAATCACACCGTTGGAGCATACGCTGCGTTGAAACACGCAAGCACTAATTATGTACCACATCTATGTACAACAGATAGTCATATAGTAGCATCAGCTGCTGGTGACCTAACTGCTGGAGAGGGTACATTAGTTGTTGAATACATTAAAACACTTTAAAAAGGAGAAATAAACAATGGCAAATTGGCAATGGACATCAGGTCTTGAAGTCAGTAGATGGGCGAAAGAGCTCTATACTCAAGCCAAAAACGATACATATCTTTCTCGTTTTTTTGGTGGTAGTAATTCTGCAATTCAGGTACTTGACAATCTCAAGGCAAATAAAGGTAAAGACATAACCGTTGGATTGAAAATGAAAATCGACGGCTCTGGAGTTACAGGCGACAGCACGCTCGCAGGCAACGAAGTAGCTATCGACACATATTCACAGACAGTTACTCTTGACCAACTTAGACAGGGCGTTCTATCAACAGGTAAAATGCATAACAAGAAAGTATTACAGGACTTCCGTAAAGAAGCTCTAGACTCTCTAAAGATATGGTTTGCAGAAACCATGGAGAAAGATATGGTTGATACTCTTTCTGGAGTAACAAGAGCATCTGGAACAGATCTAACTACATATACTTTCGGTACAGATATGGATTACACTGTATGGAATGATAATGGCACTATCAAGACAACTACACCTGCTAGTTCTTTAGCAACAGAGGATGTATTGACTCCTAAACTGATTAGTTTTGCAGCTGCAAGAGCGAAGACTCTTAGCACTAAAATTAGACCAGTTAGGGCGAACGGAAAGGATTACTATATCCTTCTAGTTCACCCAGAATCAGCACACGAATTAAAACAAAATTCAACATTTATGAATGCACAGCAATATGCTATGCCTAGAGGATCAGATAATCCGATCTTCTCTGGCGCATTGGGAATGTGGGATGGAGTTGTAATTCACGAACATGATCTTGTTCAGAGAATATCTGTTAACAGCGTACACGCTAACAGGAATCTATTCCTAGGCGCGCAGGCTGGTATAGCAGCATACGGCTCTGACCATTCATGGCACGAAGAGCTAGTTGATCGTGGCAACAAGCTATCTATTTCAGCTTCAGTTATATATGAATTTGCGAAAGCAAACTTCAGTGATACTGACTTCGCTGTTATGGAATTACCTTGCTTTGCAACATCAATGAGCAGTTAATCGATAATCATTGGGGGTAGTTAACGCTACCCCCAGTATCATAGGAGTTTTATGGCAACACTTGCCTCGTTAGCAGATAGAGTACGTAGAAAATTGGGACTTTCCACCGGTAGTCATAGCATAGTTTGTGACTTCAGTGAGGGTGCTGCTAATAATTATTTAGAGATAGATGGTATAAGATTGATATGTGAGACATCTACTGGCAACATGGCAAATCAGGCTAGCATTAATCTTACAACTGATGATAACACTACAGCTGCTAATTTAAACACAACTATAGCCGCTGTGTTCGCAGGTCATCCATCAATAAGTGCTAGCAGAGACACCGCAACAGTTACTGTCGTGGGAGCTAGAACAATATCAACTGACGATACAGCTCTATTTGCAATAACAGAGTCGGCATCTCAAGACGAACCACCACTAACATCTGATATCGATCAATGGCTTTTAGATGGTCAACTTGATCTTCTGTCTAAGTTAAATGACGGTGCCATCAAGACCGCTGCTAACTCTGGTGGCAGTGCTATTTTTGACACAGGTAGCATTACAGTAGGAGGCACATGGACATCGGCAGGGATACCTAGCACAGTTTTAAGGATAATAGATGTCAGTTATCAAACAGCTGTATCTGGTGATTCAGTTCAAAGAGCGGAGAGAGTTCCATACGATCTCCTGTTAGATATTCAGAATGGTAATAATTCTTTTTACAAGACATATGCTGCTACTCCCGTTAACAATAGATTTTATTCAATAGTTGGTAACAGCTTACATTTTTCCCAAGCTACCAATGCTAACGTTCAATATACAGCTGTTTTAATACCAGACGAAACTAGAACAAACGCTTGCGACCTTCCAGTCACAATGCATACAATGCTTGTTGATTACGCATGCGCGCAGGCTTTATATCAATTAGGAAAGGATGCCGAGGCTCAGGCTACGATGGCTCGATATATGCAAGACATACAAGTTATGAATATGAGAGAGACACCAGTTTCAGAACCTAGTCACGAGCAGTTACCATAATGACATTAAAAGATTTAAGAACAATAGTAAGACAGCAACTGATGCAACCAAATCAGCAACAGTTGACAGATGAGGAGATTGATTTTCATATAAATCAAGCTCAAATATTATTAAACGCAGAAGGCTTAATACTTCGTACTAATGCTAGTGCTAACACTGTGGTCGATCAGGAAAGGTACTCTCTACCAACTGACCTAGTTGCAATATTAAGGGTTGACTATGATGGAAAGAAAATTAAACATATTAGCTGGGACGATATAAATGAGCTGGACATTACTTAGGAGATAACATGGCAGATGTATACCCATTTAGTTCACCGAGTTCTAAAGTGTATTACCAATTTGGTGACGAGATAGGAATATACCCTACACCAAATCAGGTTAAATCCTTTAGGATTCATTATGTAAAAAGCCCAACAACTTTAGATGCTGCCGCAGAGGTTCCACAGATACCAGTGCAGTATCATATGGCGCTTGCTTCGTATGCGCTAATGCAGTTAAGTAAAAGATTATTACCTCAGGCATATCCCATTTTTAAACAGGAATGGGAAGAGCATAAAGATGTAGCTGTTAGTCACGGCGCTAAGAAAGTAAGAGAAGATGTAGTATATGTAGCATATCAGGATATTTAATGGCTAATCCGTTTAAAAAAGTAGTAGCAGATTTTGGCGGAGGGGTTAACGATTATTTAGCACCTGAGGATATAGCTGAAAATCAGTTTACAACATTAGAAAATTTAGATAATACCGTACCCGGCAAGATAACTAAATCTTTAAGGACGGGCGCAGTAACTCCAGTAACTCAGGCGCTATCAACAACTATCGCTGATACTGGAACGGCTTTCTATCCATATAAAGTTAATTATAATATAGGTTCATCATCAGGTGGAAATATCGCAAGTTTTGGTCCACCTTTTGATACTGGGACAGAGCTACTTTCTTCTATGACCCATGTCAGGGTAACTATAGTCACAACTACTACAAGTTCTGTAACAGGGTTGTCTGACCACGGTCTTACAACTGGAGATACTGTAGAGATATATGGAGGCTCTGCTGGGTATTACACAGGAACATATAGGGTAACTGTTGACAGTAAGACATCTTTTCTAATAGAGACAGCTCTATTGACAGATGTCTCTGGAGTCACTTTAACTGAGGTGGCATTCTTTAAAAATGTTCCAGCGCAGGAGACAGCTCAGTGGTATACAGCTGTAGGGAAAATAGGAACAAAAAACAGGCTACTAAATACAGCATCTGATGGAAGTTCTGAAGCTAACTCTGATGTGTTAGCATTTCAAGGAAAACACCTACTTAGCAGGACTCAACTATCAGGACCAGACGCTCCGGGCGTTATATTTACATCTGCTGCTGCTGCAGGGACAGGCGGATCTCCAACATCTGATGGATGGGGCTCAGTTTCTGCTGTAAACACTGGAGGTGCGGCATGGCTTGTTTTAGATACTGAGATAAATGGAACTAACACATTTGGACATCAGAATGTAGATACTACTAATTTAATTGTACATCCCGGAGATGTTGTCACCTTTTCAGGCTTTGCAAATAGCAGTAATAATGTTTCAAAGACTGTTACGAATGTTTATGCTCGACACATAGTAATGCAGCCTGAGTGGGCTGCGGACGAGGGAGATGCCTCAACAGGGACCGAAGCTGCGATAACTATGAGCATCAACTACACAAACTGGGACGGACAAGTATTGCCTTGGGGAAATACATCAAAACCCCAAATGTATGGAGGTCAGTCTGGAGGCTCTTCTGTAGATGATATAGATGATTTTGAAGTCTCGGGATCTTATTATGGGACAACAGATTTAAATTACCTTGTGCAACCAGATGCTAACGGAACTTTTAAGTGGTCAGATGATGACGGTGCTACATTTGATGCTACTGGAGTATCATATGTTGCTAACACATGGTACCATCTTAATAATGGAATATATATAAGATGGACAAAATATAACAATCATCCTATAACAAGTTTTTGGAGGTTTACTGCCTATGCAGGAGAATCAAAACCTTCACTTTATTCTCAATCAGGAATATTGAGATTGTCAGATGGAAGGTTTAATATAGAGGAAAATAAAAATAGAAGCCAGTGGTATGGCTGCATAGATAGAAAAAGATTTGGAGAGGGTGTTGATTATGGCATAACTCCAAGATTTGTAAAGCCAGACCTATCAAATCGATATTATAAATATACTTTAATGGATCAATATATAGCACCGCCAACTATAGTAAAGATGGATGGTATATGGGATCCAACAGGAAAAGTTAAAAATTCAGGAGAGACGGGATTATTTATATTTGATCCACTTAAATACAACAGCATAGCTGAGAACAGGTCTGAACATATATATTGGGAAGATGCTCAAGAGTCAATAGGTAAAACCTTTCATTTAGAGGATAGATGGGCTACTTCTTTTGTATATGATTACACAAATGAATCTGAGCTATCTCGAAACAGCATTGATAACTCTATTGGAGTTTCAGGCTTTGATGTTATTGATATAGGCGACCAGAAAGAAGATTTACTTATCTTTAAAAATTCTTCTGGCGATGAAAAAACGGTAACAGTTGACGATTCTGTCTCTGCATCCAGAAGCGATACAGCTATTGAGATGACAGCTATCGATGCTGACTATGGTGCTCACAAAGTTCTACAGGTTGGCGACATGCTAAAGATAGGCTCTGAGATATTATGTGTTACACATATCGATGGAACTGTTGGAAGTTCTAAGACAACTATTAACGTGCATCGAGGATGCTCTGGTACGTCTCCTTCTGACCTTCAAGGATACGAAGTTTATAAGTACCCAATAAAACAAAAGGCAAGAGCTGTAAACCTAGTTTTAAATGCTGCTAACAATACAGCGGCAAGCGTTACAGCTGACGGAGTTACTTTTACGGCTAATAAATCTTTAGGTCATCATGGAAACTACTTGCATGTGGTTTTTGATGTTTATGCTATCAGTTCAGGAAATTCAAGACTTGTAATTCAAAAATACAATCAAACAGTTAGCGGTATTGCCGTTGATGATACTGTTAACGTTGGCAGGGTTGTAGTCCAAATAGATTTTTATAGAAATAGCTCGTATTCGTTAACAAAAGGAGACATTGTCTACGTAATAAATAATGGGACACTACCTCCCGGAACAAGCAATGTTGATGTTGATATAGTTTCTCCTATTCAAGATATGATAACTGCTAGTGTAACTGCTGCTGAGGAGAATACAGATGTGGACGCTTCCGTAGACATAGACGGAGGTCAGCTGGCAGGTGGTTTAACGGAATGTAATTTAAATCCAAGGATAACATCTACTAGATTATATTGGCAGCCTAAGGATGAGGTTGACTGGTTCCTAGTTGAGGAATACGATATTGATAAGGGCGCGGCTTTTGATAGTGATCTCTTATCTGGTGCTAACTTAAAGGCAAAAAGGTTAAATATACCTAGTGATATAGTCGTATCAAAACCTGAGACAGAGTCAAACAAGGCTTGGAGAGTTAGAAAACCGGGGCAGCAGGGGCATGGCATAGGTTCTGACTTTGGTGCATGGATTCGCTGTCCTTTCTGGGTTCCCTCTACATTTGATCTTGGGATAATACCAGACGCAAAAGATATGTTCTTTACAGCTGCCAGCAACTGGGATAATGGGGCTGGATCAAATGCTATGGACAGCTATAATGAATCAACTAGCAATATGCTATACATTTCTCCGACATCAGACGGCTCGAATATGAAATGGGCATCACTTGATCATTCAAAGTTCGATGCTAACGGTCTGATGGTGAACGGTCAAAAATATATATTAGAATACAGCTTTATGATCTCAAGCTACACCTCTGGAACTTTATCAGTTGGTCTTGCTAACGACTCATACTCACTACAGCATGTTGACACATATACTGCAACCTCTTCTTCTAGCGTACATTTTCTTGAGTGGACATATAGTAGTAGTGATGATACAAAAATTATAATACATGCAGCTACAAGTACAGCTCTGACCGCTAGCTTTGATTACTTTAAAATAAGAGAAAATACTAGAGAGTTTGGTATCAATGATATCAGCGCATACAGACATACTTCGTTTTTAAGTGGAAACAGCGGGGCAGATCAAACTAATTATGGACAGGGGACAATAAGTATGCCCGCAGACCCGGGAGCCCATTTAGATAAGGATCATATAATTTTAGCTGCACCTATATCTAATAGTTTTTCAACATCAAATGTTAGTGGAGATCTTAGGTTTCATAAAAATATTGGAAAATTTAACCAGCTGAGGACATGTTATTTCGATGCAAAAGATATCACAGCTCACAGGAGTGATAATGATGGTCATATGAGCATAGGGGATATAAAGCTAGGAGATGAGGCAGCTATCAATGCTAACAATCAGGCTCAAGTTTCATTTACTCAAAACGAATCAAGTAGTACTATAACTGGGTATAAAATAGAGATATGGAACAATAACAGTGCTGTAGACCTTGGCGCGCTTGGCTGGAGGGGCGGCGATCTGATTATAATTGCAAAAAGCCTTGCCGAGGGAGCGGATCCTTTCCCAAATGACATGTTTGGTATATATAAAATTAAAAACATCCCTGCTGGAAGTAATGATATATATGTTGATGAAAGCTATAAACAAATTCCAAGAGATATCGTCTCTAGGACAAATGATGGAGCTGCTCTTAAAATTGACTGTGTTATAAGAAATGGAAAATCTCTTACAAATCACGTTGGATATAACTGGGATTTTACTCCCTTTAAAGATCAGTCTGAGAGCACAGATTATGGTCTAGAGTCAAAAGATCAGGATGGCTATGATGATGAATATACACTAAAGACATCTTTCGCTAGGACAGATGTTGTTACAACGTTTTATTTACCTTTCAATGGAAATAGAATGACAACATATCAAAGCTTAACAGGCAGGGAAGCTAATCATAAAATTCAACCTGTGAGATGGAAAGCTAACACTATGATTGGGAATAGTGCAGTTATAGGCAACATAGACATTGAAGACGGAGAAGAGCAGAGAGTTAGAGAGCAGAGCAGGATAATGTGGACGAGACCTTTTGCTCTTGATGAATTTACTTTATTTAGATCAAGAGATATAGGAGCAAGCGATACAGGGGAGATTAAATCTCTTGAGTTTTTTGGTAACTCATTATTTGTAATTAAAGATACCAATACATATATTTTAGACCCTAATCAGAATTTTAGAGAGGTCGGTCTTGTTCCTAATATAGGTGTAGACTCAGGGGAAGCTTCTTGCGTTTCAAGTATAGGCGTAATATGTGCTAGTTCTAAGCAGGTGTCAGTTCTACCTTCCCAGCAAGAACTATCATTACCAATACGAGCAACTTGGCAGGCTGAGACCTTTAATAATACTAAGGTAGGTTTTTCTGCAAAGCAGAATGAAATAATAGTTATCCCAGACTCTTCAACGTCTGGAACAACAATGTGGATATATAATATAAACTTTAAAGGTTGGAGAAAAGAAACATACAGCTCTGGAACTCAGATATCTAATATAGTTTTAAGTGACGATATGGAAGCTACTATGATTGAATATGATAGTAACGATCAAGCTAAAGTTGTTAAATATAAAAATGGAACAAGCGGAAACAATACTTCCAAATTAAAAAGTAAGACATTTTATTTTGGAGATCCAAATATTTCCAAGTACATATCAGAGATAATGGTTACATATAAATCTGACTCAGATTTGACAATAAGATCGTATATTGATGGGGTGGATTTTGGGTCAAAAAGACTACCTAGAACATCAAAACAGACAAATAGAAGAGTTCGAGTAAATAAAGAAGGACAAAGATATGCATTTGAAATTGAAGTTCCTTCTGCATCTGTTAATGAATCTTTAGAGATAAGTGATATAGTAGTTAGCGGGTGGTATAACGATAAGGATTAATTATGGCTGAAGAGTTTATAGGTAATACAATAGTGAACCAGACCGGGGTAGCTTTTAATGGTGAAATCCCAAACGACAGCGACGGGGCTGAGGGCGACATAAGAACTGGAATAAATTACGGTGGCAAGAAAATGTTTGCTGTCAAATTTGAAGACGGTTGGTATTTTGCCACAATGGACAAGTTAAAGAAATCTTCAGAGGTTAGAATAGAGCATTTTAATAAATTAGAAAAAGAAATAAGCACTCTCAAGGACGACTTAAACGTGCTTAGAAAAAAGGTAAGGAAATAATATGGAATATACAGAAAGCGCGTCAGGAAGACCTCAGAATTATAAAGTGAATGCCGTAATATGGAGAAAATTTAAGAATGTTGACTCTAAAAGGCATGATCTAGCAGACGGTGGATATGTTATCAGAGAAAAGGTAATGACTCGCGCGGGCTTAGGTCAATGGAACACTGCTGGATACGAGGTAAAACAATATGACTCAACAGGAGCCTTAGTTAGCAGTAAATATACAGGTCAAAAAGCAACAGTCAGAAGCTTTGATAATAGTTTTAATCCTCAGAGGTCAGACTGGACAGGAGATACGGACTGGGCTAGAGAGGAAGCTAGAGAGTCAATAAAGGCTCTTAAGTCTACAACTTTATCAGAATTTCAAAGTACATATGGAACTCAATATGAAAATATTGGAGAATATCAACAAAGAGTTCAGGCTCTCGAGTCGACATACGATAGAGAAACTGCAGAGAGAATAGCAAAGGGTGAGATCGCAGAATCTGAGGCTGTATCTGTCGAAGACAGGCAGGCTACAGAGAGAGAAGAAGAATTAGATAGAGCTCTTGAAAGAGCAAGGAACGCAGCGGTGCAGCAGACAGAGGACGCAACCGCTCAGTACATAGAACAGCAGCAGACAAACGTTGCAAGGGCAGCTGGAAGAGAGACTATGAACATGAGAAACCAGCTACAGGCTCAGGGATACAGTCCCGCAGAGATTGCGCAGATGTCAACTGGAGGGGTCGCAAATGTTGGCAGATTGGTGTCAGATGCGGCTGGTCAGGCTGGAACGATGAGAGCTAATCAACTTGCTCAGATATATCAACAACAAGGGCAGGAAGAGCTGAGCGTTGCAGATTATGGAATGAGAGCAGGTCAGTTTGCTGATCAGTTAAGGCAGCAGACAGCAATCAACCAGCAGAACATTCAAGCTCAGATGTATGGCATAGACCAGAACACAGCTCTACAGAAATGGATGCTAAACACTCAACTTGATGCTCAACCTGATCCATACATACAAGCCCTAATGGGCGGAGCGGGAGCGTTAGCGAGTGGGCTTGGCACTGGCTTTGGTACTACACTAGCGAAAGAATTTATGAGTTAAAAATTAGGAGAACAGATGGCAAGACGTAGAAAAATGAAACCGGGTCAGGCGATAGCTGCTGGCTTTGCTCAGGGACTTGGGCAAGGACTTCAGAGGGCAATGGAATATCAGATGAAATTGCAGATGTCAAACGCCAAGAATGCTAAGTCCCAATTTGATCAGACAGCAAAAATGCTTAAAAACAACCTGTCAGTTCTAGAAAAAGGTTCAGTAGAATGGCATGACGCGAATTTAAAATTAACAAATCACTATGCTGCAGGCTCGGGCGGTACCTTGCAAATCAAAACTCCAGTAGATTATAAAAATACTCAAGCATGGAAAAATTCTTTTGCTTTAGATGATTTTAGCAAATGGGGCTCTACTTGGGAGTCAGCATCGAAAAATGAAAACTTTAGAGATCTTTTACCTGATAGAGACTATTACGAATTTGCTAAAGAGATGCATGATAAAGATATTAAAATTGAAAAAGCTAAAACCGAAGACGCCAAACAAGTAATTAGAAATAAGAAACTGCTAAATCAGATGGATTTAGATATCGAATATACTAAGGCATATCAGGCTCGCGATAAAACCACAGGGTTTACCGACAAAGAGCTGGAAGAGTTTAGAGGTACATACGCACAGTTAGCTGCTATGAGACAACAAAGACCTCCAAGGCTTTTGCCAGATATTGAGCCAGAGAGTGATTATATGAAAAATTATAACACTCTTGTTAGCCAATACGAGCAACAGATGCAGAATATGGGTGACACAGACTTTAAATATAAAATAGAAGATATAGTAGCTGCGGGAGAAGTTAAACCTACTACCGTTGAAAGCCCACCTCCAATGTTTGCAGATGAAGATACAATGGATATGGACCCAGCAAATATAGACTCAATGGTGAACAATTTAAAAAAGAAGTTTAATATTCAAAGCTCACAAGTTGAACCTACTACTGAAGCGGTTGAACCTGCTGCTGAAGCGGTTGAGCCTACTGCTGAGGCGGTCGAGCCTACTGTTGAAGCCCCAGTTGAACCTGAAAGAGCTCCAGAAGAGGTTGGAGACTCAATGGAAAGACTTGAAACTATTAGAGATTTAGATGTTGAAAGATTAAAATCAATTACAAAAGATAGCAGTAAAGAAGATATCCAATGGGCGCAACAGCAGATGTGGTGGTCTGGTTCAGCTCCTGCGACAGCTACCTATGAAACCTTTGTAGATGGGGCTTGGGGAAAAAACAGTATAGCTGCATTAGAAAAAACTCTTGAAAGGCATAGTATAGAAACTGACCCCGTAATACCTATAATTAACAACTTAAAACAGGTAACTCAAAATAGTTTTGATGAAGAGGTCTATAGAGAATTTGTTGACCATGCCCAGCAAAATGAAATTAAAATAGATAATGTTTCTGATAGGAAATTAAATAGAGAATTTGTTAAATGGAAAAGATCTGAAGATAAGGCTGCTAAAAAGAAAATGAAAGCTCCTAAAGATATTATGTTTAAAGAGAAAGCAGTGGGTCGCATGTCTGGAGATATTAAAACAGATGAAGGATTTCAAATGCCTAAATCTGAGACTGCTCCAGAGACGACCGACTATGCCGCCATGGCTAGAACAGAGCAAGACATAAGAGAAAAGATGGCTCAATCAAAAAGAGATCTCCCAGATACTACAATTACTACTGGATTTGAAGCTGCGCTAAAGAAAGCGACAAAGCCTTCTGAAGGGGATGTCTCTAAAGCAATGAAGGATAATTTCCTTAGCAGAGAGATTAGCAGAGTCATTAAAGGCGCGGAAGCTTCTCCAGATGCTCAAAGCATTATCAATCAAGATCTTAACGATTGGGGTGATAAATATTTTAGAGAAATACAACCAATAATAAAAACCAATCCAGCGCAAGGACCTTCATCTAATAGAAAATTTGTTAGAGATTTTCTAACAGATTCATCTTTTGGAGAGGCTATCGCTAGATATATTAACGCTGGAAAAACTGATGCAGATAGGGAAAAATTTGCTGAGGAAGCTATTGCTAAGATATGGGACGTTGCCAGCGCCCCTGTAGAAGGTAGCGATAAAGAATTACTTTCTGAGTTAATGGCAAGCCTTATAGCGGAAAGTTTAAAAGACACAGGGAAAGATGCTTGGAAAAGAATCCCTGAAGATTCTGACATGGTATTAGACCAAGGAAAGAAAAATATGATGATAGATTTTTTAATTAAAAATGCTAAGAAGAAGTTTAAGCGTGGCTATTAAACCAGAGGACGCAGTTGTAGATCCAAACGTAACCCTTTCAGATCCTAATGTTTCACTGATAGAGGAAGAGGAAGAAATTACACCGACTCCAACTGTTAGCACACCAGAGATTAGCACAGAACCTGTTAGCACACCAGAGATTAGCACAGAACCTGTTAGCACACCAGAGATTAGCACAGAACCTGTTGAAACTGAACCTACTAGTGAGTATATGTTAAATCTTGCTAACGATATAGAAAATAGAAAAACTCAACTAGCAGAGGTCATATCTTTATATGAGAACAACTCTGCGATGATGTCGGACAAAGATAAAGAGTCTGTATCTACCCTGCTAACAGAGATAGATAAAGATATACAGGTTAAATCTTTTGGAGGTCTCTTTGAGGAGATAGAGACAAGCCCTACAGATGTCATTAAAAAACTACAAGACCAGAGCGATAATCTATTTACCCCTTACTCTACAGTAGGAGATCAATCTGGAGGAGTTCCTAGACCTAAAGAGGAAGAACCTGTAGAGGATAAGCCTTCCACGATAGAGGGCAAAGATTATAGAATTTCTTATGAAGGTGGAGATACGAGAACAGTAAATCTCTGGCTTGGTGGACCGATAAACTTGCAGATCCCAGAGATGGAGATCGAACTTACAGATGATGAAAAGAGCGAGTATGATAAGATATGGTCAGAAAGGTCTGGAGACAGTGCTTGGAGGACAAATCTTCTCGATGCTATTTTTAAAAGCGAATCTTTTAGGGAACAGTCAGGGGTCCCTGCAGATAAGACTACCACTGAACATTTTTTTGATAATATTATATCTGGATATGATGAAATATTAAGTCTGGATAATAATAAGCTAAAAAGTTTTCTCGATTCTCAAGAGAGTGGAGTAGACTTTGCTAATATAGACCCTGAGACTTATAAGAAAATTATAGAATCTCAAAAAAGTGCTCTCCATTTCTTTAAAGGGGCAGGGGTCAGCCTTGAGCATTTGTTAACTGCTGAAAACGCTGCTATACTTGTAGGTGTTTTAGGGCTTTCGATTGCGGCTCCACAAACAATCCCTGCCATTACCCTTGGTTTTACTGCTATGGTTCTACAGAATGCGGTCTACAACGGTGCAGGGGCATACGAAGCATACAAAGAGGGAGACTATGATTCGATGCTTGAGAGCTTTGGAGCTCTTGGAGTAGATGCTTTTTTTTCAAGTCATATGGTGCCAGCATCCAAAAACGCAGTCGTATCTATATATAAAGGGACGAAGCCCGGAATGGGGACAACTGAAAGCGTGCAAAGGTATGCAGATCACGTTGCAAAGACATCTAAAAATAGCAAAGAGATACTAAGTTATGATGAGTTTATATCATGGGAGCGTTCACAGGGAATAGGAACTATGAACGTTAACGTGGGGGCGACAATCAAAACAAACCTCGAGCAAGTTCAACTAAATAATCTTTCGGCAACTGAAGTTGTAAAGTGGGCAAGTGAGAGGGTTAAAAATGGTCAGCCTATTTATAAAAATGCAAATGTTGTACCCAAAGAAGCTGCAAGTCATCCTTTTACAGGGATACCAAATCAAAGAATTAATTTAGAGCAAGCGCCAACCAAAGGTCAAGGTGGTGATTACAGATATAAGAAAGATGTGGTGACAAGACACCTTGCAAATTCATGGTTAGCCACTCCCGGCGTTACTACTGTTAAATTAAATAAAGTTAGAGATGCAGAAACAATAAAGCACTTTGAGGCTTTCAATAAAAAAAATCCAGAGCTTAAATGGAAAAGAAGTGCAGATGGTGAATCTATAACATTTGAAGTTCCAAAGAATCCAGATAACTTAACTATAGCAGATTTTGCTGAGCTGCCAGTAAACCCCACAAGCGGAGCATATCAATATACAGGACTCACAAGTAAACCTATCGGTCAAATGAGCCCTGTCGAATATAGGATAAGACAAACTATGTTTGAGGATATGATAGTTGATGTCTTGACAAAATATCCAGAAACTAATCCGACAACAGGGGCTATTGGATTTAACGCAGACAACTACGCAGGGTGGTGGGGAAAGCACGTTCAAGAAGTATATAAAGGTCTTGAGCAGTCAGGGTTCCCAGAAATTCAAAATCCTCAAGTTAAAAAAGTTTATAATATGCTACTTTCTATAACATCTCAAGGCATGGGGCTTGAGCCTAATTTTAAAGCTGCTAACTTTCTATTGTCTGAGTTTTTACATAAAGGTGACCTGAAATATTCAGATGGATTTAAAAGATTTGCCAATAAAGTTAAAGATGGTGTAGAGACAACAGATCTTATAAATATTGATACTAAAGGTATGACTAAAAATCAGCTCGACAAAATGTCTAAAGGTGTTGATTTTTGGGGAAGCTGGAAAGATTTTTATGAATGGCTAATAAAAGAACAAGACCTAACTATGCTAAGAGAAGATGTTAGGATGATATATGGCGATAAAGCTGTTAAAAGTTGGTCTGGCTTACAAGGAAAAGGCGAGACAAAGGTTAGAGGGTATCAAATATTTGGAGATAAGATAGGTGAAATGTTTGGATCTATGGAAGGACACATAGATAGAGTGCCTATGGATCTCTGGATGACAAACTCTGGTCAGATAGGTGCTGGACATATAAAATCAAATCCTAAAGGTAAGTTTAATGAGGCACCTGATGGAAAGGCTCATTTTGATTTCCTTAAAGATGGTATCGCAAATGCTATGGAAAAGATAAACGAAAAACATAGGAAAGGTGACCTGCCAGAGTGGTTTAATATGAGCAAGCCTTTTGAGAGTGTATTAGACTTTCAACCTGTGTTATGGGTAAGGATGAAGCACCTTTACAATCAGTACGGTCAAAAGTTAACAGCAGACGACTATGGTAATGTTGTAAAAGAAACAATTAAGAGGCATGAAACTTTTGTAAGTGAAAATTATGCTCCCGGAGGTCTTACAAGTAGAGATTTCTTTAGTATGGAAGTTTTAGCAAAAACTAAAGAAAAGGGAGCAGCGTTAAGCCCTAAAGAAAGATATATCAGAGAGCGAATGAAGACAGAGAACGCATACGAGGCTACTAAAGACAACAGTAAAAAAGCTAGCAACAGTCTTTTAGTTAAATGGGGAATCAACATAATTGAAAATGTTAACAAGATGAAAGAAGGTAGGATAAAAACCGAAGATATACTTGGTATGTCTATTAAGCAGGTCGGATTTGAAGCCCAGAGACTTGTTGAGATACTTGAGAATAAAGGTGTGAATTTAAAAGGTATGAGCAAGCAGGAGAAGGTTGACTTTGTTGAAACTTTAATGAAAGAAAGCAATCAACAATTTAATGCTATTAGCGATGTTTTATTTACTAGATATGTTGACGAGGCAGGGGCAGAGACTCTCACTAAAAAATCATTTGAAAAATACATTAGAAATGAATTAAAAGACTTAGAGGGATATGATGCTACAAGTAAGCGTGCTGTTATAGGCATGCTAATGAATAAATTTGAAACTCAAAAATCTAACATAGTAGAAACACTTCAGGTTATAAAAGCTAAAAAAACAGGACCCGGAGGGAAGCCTAAGGACCTAGCTGAGAACTACGCATCTAATATTAATTTAGACAAGGTCCCAATGACAAGTCAGCCTTATATAAGGGAAGTAGTTAGAGTGCTTGGAGATGATGTCGTCGGAGCAGGCAGGAGTTATAAAAGCTATTCGGATATAGAGAAAGCTGCCCTCTCTACTAAAAATATTGAACACCTTTTAAAAGTTGTATTTAATCAAAAAGGTTCAAAAGAATTAAAAGGTATCGGAGAGACAGAGTGGATCTTTGATACAAAGGGTAATGTAAATCCCTACCTAGCGGCGAGTGAGAATCAAGTAGTTGGGGTAGGATATCTTCGAGAAGCGGCAATACAGCATGCTCAAAAGAATCCAAAAGACCCTGCAGCAGTGGAAACTGTGAAGAAACTTGTAAGCGCAGAGACTGCTTTAAAGTCTAAAGCAGGAAGAACTCTGACCAGTGCTAAAATGAAAATAAATGCTAGGAGGTCTGCTGAACTTGGAAAAGAACTTCAAGATGTGTTGGGAGAGGTAACAAAAGGAAATGTATCAACTTGGATGGACAAAGCTTTAGAGTATAACAGGAACATGAAACTTATGTCGATATCTTCAGTTACTAAGAGTACACTTGGAAACCTTTTACATCAGGTTGCTATATATGGTCAAAAAGCTTACGCGGGTCCAATAGATTATACATTAAATAAGGTAGTTAACGCGCACAGATATCTTACAGGGAAACCTATATTAGATAGAAGGGATAGATTTTCATTGCAGTTAATTGCGAGGATGGAAGGTCAGTGGCATGGAAAAGTAGAGGCTTCACAGACTGCTTTGAGAATGTTGAAAGGCGAGGAGTCGGTTGTAAAAAACAAAGGTCTCTACGATAGGGACCAATACTCAGATATCAAGGCTATAGACGGTAAGTGGGGCGAGCTTGTTAGACTACCACAACAGGCTCAGGGAGCCATAGATATATATTATAGGACGATGAACGAATATGGACTTCTCCGAGAGTTGGCATATATAGATGCAATGAATAGGAAAGTGCCTTTCGATCTTGAAAAAGGAAGCAAGTTTCAGAAAAGCGTTGATCAGTTTTTAGAGAACCCTACCGCTGAGCAGTTAGCTTGGGCTGCGGAGACAGCTGAATATTCAACGTTCCAAAATCGTCAGTATGGGATCATGGAAACTTTAAATCGACTTAGGACAGGTGAGAAAATGAAAGCGGGACAGCTTGCTATTCCGTTCTATAACACCTTTGCTAACATATTAAGGGTCGGAGTTCAACATACACCTCTCACCTTCTTAGATAAAAAGACTCGCCTTGCTTGGGGGGATTATATGAAAGGATTTAAGGAGAAATATCCAGAGGGACAGGTTACAGGTCCTCTCTCAGATCAGCTTGGTAAGGTGGCAACTGGGGCTACTGTTTTACAACTTATAGATCTATTTGCAAATATGTCGGATGCAGACATTGAAGGAAGTTGGTCGGGAAAAACTATAGATGAGCGAAATTGGCTGTTAGCACAGGGCAAGGATCAGTATACTGTCGGAATAAAACAGGATGACGGAAGCACAGATTATTATAGCTACCTAGGTTATGAGCCTTTATCTACTGCGATAAGATATGAAGCAGGTTTAAATGACCTAGAAGATAAGAATAAGGTTTTAGGTAAAGATGATCCTTTTTTTGTTAAACTTGATTGGGAATTTGACAACGGACTTCCTTTAGTAGATATTGGAGAAAAGGCAGGGCTACTTACTAAAGTCCTTCTATATGACTTCATGGAGAATCCCGTATTTCAAGGAGTTGATGATTTTAGAGATATTTTTGAAAAAACAGCAGTTGAAGGAGATGGTGCGTACGGCAGGAGGGCTGTTATGTTTTTTGCAGATCAGGTAAGATCTTTTGTAATGCCTAATATATTTTCACAGACCCGTGCTATTTCTGATCCTGTATATAGACAGATATTAATAGATAACGAAGAATCTTTATTATCAGACCCTAACGAACAGCTTGGGAAAGCTATATCTGGGCAGATTCCTACTTGGGCTCAATTAGATCAAGTTATATCTACAGTTGAGGGTACCGATGCTAACTACCCTAGACTTGGAGCTTTTGGCGATATGATAGAAAGAAAAGCTCCTTTGGGTGCTATGCTGGGTTTGAAGTGGTGGACAGAAGAAAACAGTGAGAGAAAAGCTCTTTATGAGCAATTTTCAAAACTAGGGATGCAGGTAAATTGGGACCCATCAGACCTTATAAAAGATATACCTATGAGTGAAGATCAAAAATTCTTATATAAAGTTGGAGCAGGCACTATGTTTTATAAGTTAATGTCTGATAGCTGGATTGATAATACTGATCCAGATAATCCAAAAATAAAAGACTCTGTAAAAGAAATGAATCCCGCCTCTCAGATTCTTATTGCCAAAGAGTATAAAAACATAGTTAGAAATTCTCTAATAATGCAGCTATTTCCGATGGAGCAAGTCCTTGGAGAAGCATACAGAAGTGGAGACTATTTAATGTCTATGGATATATTAGATAAAAAGCTAGGGGATGATATGCCTTTAGATGCTTACAATATAACTCTAGAGCACAGTAAAGAGGTTGTTGCTAAAATAATTAAGGACCAAAGGGCTAATAACCTTAACAATGCAGAGAAATATGGCAAAATGGTTAATAATTTAATGACTAAAGCTTTTCACGAAGATTATATTAAAGAGTATTTAAATATGAAAGGCTTTGATGGATATATACCATATCAAGATTTTTTAAAATACCCGAACATGACGGTTAAAGATTTAGAAGATCCAAGCAATGAAGAATTTAATAAAACTATGCAAAAAATTATGTACAGCAGACAGCTTCTTGGAGAGTAAATAATGCCAACATCGTACTCATCAGACACAACCGTTACCAATACCAGCTATAGCAGCGACTCTGCTGCGAGCACATCTTTTACTGAAGATAGCATCGTTAGCACCAGTTACTCTGTAGACGCTGCGGCGAGCACCAGCTACAGCAGCGACTCTGCTGCGAGCACATCTTTTACGACAGATGGAGTTATAACTAATACGTCGTATACAGGTGACAGCAAGGTTAGCACCAGTCATAGTACAGATAGCGTAATAACTAATACATCATATAGCGCTGATAGCGTAGCTACTACAAGCCATACGACAGACAGCGTAGCAAGCACGACCTTTACTATCTTTCATATTTTAAATGCTAAGAGCAGTTTTGATCAAGTAGACTCATCCTTTGATCAGGTTGGTAAAAGTTTTGATTTTGCTAGCATATATACAGTGGACGGTACAGCGTAATGGGTTCGTTAACAGGAAGCAGTAACCCGATATCTACAGTATATAAGAAACTTGTATTCTTAGATAGTAATAAATTATATACAGACAGCGGGACCTCTGACGTAGAGCTAACAACGTTAGCAAGCAGTATAACTTTTTCTGGAACTATAACGCTAAGCTCTATTGCCTCAGGTGATGGCAGCGGTGAAAACTTTCTTGTGGAAGATAGCGGTGTGGTTAAGAAAAGAACAGCAGCTCAGGTTCGCTCTGATTTAGGGATAGCTGATGCAGAGATAATTGACTGGACATCAGATCAGGGTGATACAAATATTCACTCAGGTAACTATACCGATACCAATACCAATCAACTTACTGAGTTTACTTTAACTGCTGACACTGGAAGTAATCAGACTATAGCTCATGGAAATACTTTAGATATAGAGGGTGGAACTGGAATAGATACCTCTGTTGGTGCTACGGACAAGGTTACCGTTGCGTTAGCATCTGGTGCAGCTCTTGCTAATCTTTCAGGTGGGAGCGGTACTACATTTCTCAGGAAGGATGGAACTTGGGCTACGCCGACAGATACTAACACTCAACTTACAGACGAGCAGGTTCAAGATATTGTAGGGGCGATGTTCACTGGAAATACTGAGACAAGAATAAGTGCAACATACGAAGATGGCGATGGAACTATTGATCTTGTAGTAGACGATATGACAGCGGATACAAATACACAGCTATCAGATGAGCAAGTTCAAGATATCGTTGGAGCTATGTTCAGCTCTAATACTGAGACAAATATTACTGCAACATATCAAGATGCTGATGGAACTGTAGACCTAGAGGTTTCTGATGCTTTTCTTGTAAATAACGCAGACGATACTACAACAGGTACCCTTACAATTCATAGAGATATTGATAGCACTGCTAACCATACTACTAACGGATTGTATTTAAATGTAGATGTGGATGGTATAATAGGTAGCGGACAGACTGGAAACAATAGAGCTTTATATATAAATTTAGATAGTACGAGCGCAACTCAGGTTGGAACTGTTAACAATGTTGGTATAGATATAGACCTTAGCGCCGGAACTTCAGGAGTACAATCAAATGAAGGTGTTAGCATCACAGCTTCAGGTGCAGATAAAAATAGAGGTCTTACTATAAATGTTCCAGACGGAGCAGATGACTACCATATTAAATTAATAGCAAACGATGACTCCGATAGCG
>VTLG01015772.1_pt1 | contig 24772 bp, 19 predicted proteins | sample 4694571 | NCBI WGS metagenome assembly VTLG01 (sample SAMN12604809, study PRJNA352737) | marine metagenome | biome: ENVO:00000447; feature: ENVO:00000209|ENVO:00000569|ENVO:01000036; material: ENVO:00002151; isolation source: viral sequences binned using virsorter ...
TTCCTGGTGGAAACCAAGGAACATACCCACGTGCTACTGACCCAGTAAGAGGTAAGTGGTTAACTATTTCTAATGCAACTGCTACAACATTCGATGTTAATGTTGGTGAAGCTAACGTAGGTAGCACACATACATTTGTCTCTGCTGCTACAAACTGTATTACTAAGTCTAACGCAAGAATTAAGATTGCTGATGATAAGTTATCATTCACCTGTGATCACAATGGTGACAATAACACTACCGTTAAGACTTATCCTAGAAACGCAATTGATACTGCTTCTGCAGGTGCAGGAACAACATATAATGCAGCAACTGGTCTTCTTAAGATTACTACTACTAGCAATCATGGATTCCAGAATGGAGACTTCGTTAAGTTTGATGATGACTCACTAACCTTCACATGTGCTGAGGATAGTAATGCTACTAATCATGCATATCCACGTTCAACAGACCCTGTAAGTGGAGAGTGGATTAAGATTGATAACGTAACTGCAAATACATTTGAAGTTAATATCCTTCAGGGTACAACTCCAACAAATACAACAGCTCATGTATTTGTGTCTGGTACTATCAATGGCATTAAAGCTAAACGTGACAGAGCATATGACCAAGCAATAACTGTTATCGGTACAACTGCTACCACAATTACAGTTAACGTTGGTATTTCATCTGACACAACCACACACAACTGGGCAGGTGGTACATCTGTTGCTGCTGTACAGTCTGGTGGTTCATATAATCATATCTTTGTATCAGCAACTCCTGGTGCTGTTAAGACTGGTGGTGATTACAACCACACATTTGTAGGAGCAACAGTTAATGCTGTTACAACTACATCAAGCACAGTTGAATCGAGAACAAGTTCAGGTGCTTGTGCTGATGTTCAGTCAGCGATTGTATCTCTTGGTACTATCGTAACAGATGCCATCACTGCTGGTAATATTACTGGTGGTATTTGGAACCAACCTGCTAACACTGGAACATTCATCACTGGTGAAGCTAAGTGTCGTAGAGACCTTGGTATCGTTGTTGATGCTGTTGCACAAGACCTTTGGTTCGGTGGTAATGAATTTACTATCGCTGCAACTAAGGAATACTTCCAAGGCAATCAGCTACTTGCAAATGGTTTAGATGTAACTAAGGAAGTTACTCCTGCTATTAGTGCATTCAAGCGTGCTGAAGAATTAATGCAGCGTGCATTGACTAACACATATTATGATCGTGATCTTAATATCACATTAGATCAGACAGGTGATCCTCCAATCGTAGGAAACATTGAATGTGATGCACATGACATGGTTCTAGACAATAAAGAATTTATTGCTAAGGAAGCATACTTAAGGATGAAGGCAGCATATCCTGCATACACTCCTTCTACTGGAAATACAGAACAAGATTGTTTAGATGATGTATATGATGTTCTACGTGAGGTAATGTGGGATGTTAAGTTTGGTGGTAACTACAAGACATATGATGTTGCTAAGGGTTACATCACCAATGACTTCAATGGTAAGACATATCCACAGATCATTCAAGATGTAGAAAGAGATGAGGTAGCAAAGGTATTCCAAGAAGCTAAGAGCATTGCAATGGAGGTTGTCAAGAATGAAACAGTAACTGTTTCTGCTGGTAACACTCTAACTCAGAAGATTGATTCTACAATCGTAACTGATTGGGATGCGGATGAACTACTACCTAAGTGTGGTTCAGCAGTAGCTGCTGTTGACACATTGATGGACATCATCATTGGAGCAATCGGAACTGATGCTGGTGTTGGTAACCTTGATGGTGTAACTAGAACAACACAAGATAATGCTGACCCTGCATGGAATAAGGCACTTAATATTGTTAGCACTACTGCTACTTCTATTACACTTAACGTTGGTGCATCTGCATCTCAAGATCAATACCCACACACATTCATTGGTGCAACTGCTGGTGCTGTAGTATCTGGTGGTGCTTATGCTCATACATTTGTAAGTGCATCTGCTGGAGCAGTTAACGTTGTTAACGGTTCTAATATTACACCAACTAATGCAACATACGATGCTGCAACTGGTGCTCTAACTCTATACTTTGGATCTGCACATGGTGTAACCACTAGTGATCAATTATCTCTTGATGATAACTCACTCACATTTACATGTGATATGGGTAGAGATACAACCACTAAGACATATCCTCGTGTTGGAACTGATCCTGTTGCTGGTGCAAATGTTAACCCAACTGCTGTAACTTCACATTCAATTACAATTAACGTTGGTGCATCTCCTCTAGTTGAGCATAACGTATCTAACGCAGTATATGATCCTTCATCTGGTTCTATTGCTCTAACAATTGGTGCTCATAGTTTAGCTATTGGTACTAGTGTTAAACTTAAGGATGAATCTCTCGTCTTTAAGTGTACTAAAGATCAGAATACTCTTACACATGCATATCCTAGAGCATCTGGTAAGTACAGACCTACTGCATATGCAGATGGTAACTGTTCTGATGTTCTTGCAACTGTTAACGCATTGGTTGACATTGCATGTAATTCACTTAGTGAAGGTAACTTAAACAATCTACCACCTCTAAACAATGGTGAGTGGGATTGTGCTAACGTTCGTAGCTCTATTGAAGTTCTCTTTGATATTCTACAGGATGCAGTTGTTGGTGGTACACTTGCTGGTCTACCTCCTCTTAACACAGGTGACTTCACAATTAATAACGAAGCATCCAAGTGTTTCCGTGATGTTACTTACATCGTTGATGCTATCGTTAATGACCTTAGACTTGGTGGTAACCTCAACAGTATACAAGCTGGTGAAGCATACTATGTTGGTAACAACCTAGAGTATATTCAAGGTGAGAAGACAGAAACATTAGATGCATGGAACTATGTTGGACAGATAGCAACTGCAGCTATGAGGAACTTTGATGTTCTTGCATTCAACTGTTCAACAACTGCTGGTAGTGCAATCGTTGATGTTAACGATACTCGTGGCATCATCATTGGTATGAGTGTCAAGGAATATGATGACACTGATCCAGTCAATCCTGCATATGTTAACGGACTACTACAGTCTGGTTCAACTCAGGTAGTATCTAATATTCCTGCTGGTACATACGTCAAGAACATTATCAGTAACACACAGATCGAACTTGGTGTTAATGGTTCTAGACTAAGTGAAGGTAACACAGTCAATGCTTTACAGAATAGCACTACAACTGAATTATACTTTGTATATGAAAAAGGTATCTGGGCAGACACATCACCAAATACTGTAACTGTTGGTCCTGAATCAGAAGGTCCTGATATTATTGCTGACACTACAGTATCATCCACAAATAGAGAGTGTTCTGGTACTGCTAATGCAATCGAAACATTAGTTGGTAACATCACTACTATTATTAACAGTGGTTTAGGAACAGTTGTAAGATCAGAACAGACAGTTAACACTGCACTTCTTGCATCTAGAGCTACAGTATTTACTATTGACATCTCTGGTGCTGGTCCTTCTAACCCACATGACTTTGAAACTGGTACACCAGTTAGATTGGTTCCACGTCCTCGCTTTGATCAAGTCACAGGTAAGTATGTTGATGTTGATAAGCGTCTTATTAGACTACCTAATGGATTTAATACCAACCAAACATATTATGTAATTGCACCAGGTAGAGTTACACAACCTGAGAACTATGGTGGTACATCATTCTTCGATGGTAGTGATCAAACTAGATTGATGCTTGCAACCTCTAGAGAGAACGCAGCATCTGGTATCTACATCTATGCATCTGAGACTGACAGCATCGATAAGGATGTTGAGATTGATCTTTATCAATTCGTTCTTGATGATAAGTATGATCTACACAATTACACTGCTTTCTTTAGTGGATCAGTTCAAGCTGGTATTGAAACAACAGTATCTAACATCTTTGATGTTCCTAATGCTGGTACTACATCTCAAAAGGCATTCATTAGAGCTATTGAGGGTGGTGTGCTACCTTTAGTTTCTACAACTTATGAAAACGATGCTCAGGTTGCTGTACAGACAGCAGGATCTAATAAAGGTAGAATCAATCCTAACATTGAATTCTTCACTCGTTATCAGAACAATAAGACATTCACACTTCATAAGACACATGCTGATGCAATTAATAATGTAAATCCAATTACATTCCAGTCTGGTCAGGCAGGTAGGTTTAGTGTTTATGCTAACAAGCGTCGTTCGCCAATGCGTTTCGATCCTGGTTTCACTGATGCTACTGCAACTAATGGTAAGTGGTACATTCAGTGTAAGGATCAGGTAACTGGTGTTAGTGATCCTACAGATAATATTTTCTGGAGAATAAATGAAAGTGATTATTCTGATAGACAAAGAACCACTGATGCGTGGTATGAGCGTCTAGAAGATAATCGTGACAAGGATGACAGAACATACAAGATTCGTATGGTCATTCCTAAGTATCTTGAGAATGCAAGAGATCCTATCAATGGATTTGTTCTTAAGACAAGGACTGATGACACACGTAAGCTAGTACCTCAGAAAGTTCTATTGAAACCAGTTGTGGGTGCAGTATATGGTGCTCGTTTTGAGAACCCAGTACAAGCAGGAGAATATATTGGATACGATGCAGATGACTTTAGGACTAATACTCTTAATGTAGATGCACAATATGATCCATTTAAGAAAGATCAAACTGGAGCAGGTATTGAGTATAGAGCATTCGCAAGATTTAGCTCTGGTATTCAGGCAACTATTCAATCTGGTCGTTATGTAGAAGATGCTCTAGATCCTAATATCAAGTATCTTGAGTTGAATCTATATGACCATGCTGTTGATACTAGAAACTTCCCTGGATTGAGGAATGAGACATTTACTACAGTTAAGATTACTTCTCCTCAGGGTGGTAACTTTGTAACCAGTAAGGTAGATAATACTTCAGGATCTACTAATGCTATTAGTTTTGCTGGTAATTCTTCTGGTTTAGCTAACGTTCATGCATATTACACTGTAAATGGTAATCATTACATTATCATCAAGAATATTCGTGGTGGTGATCTAGAGTACAGTGAGTATGCCAATACAAGATTCACTCAAGGTAATGTCTTTGCTGACATGCTTGAGGATCAGGACATGGGCAAATCGCTTCCTCTAAAACAGCAAATCGCAAAAAATAATTCGCAGTATTTTTACAAGCAAAACGGCGCAAACGTTTATACTATCACACCAGGTGATCGTATTCAAGATGATGCTGGTGTTGAATACTATGTTGATAGTGTTGAGGATGCAGGAATTATTGAAGATACATTCTATATCTTCGGTTACGAGACATTACAGAAACGTATCGCAGGTCAGCAAGATGGTATCTATTATCTAACTGCACTTCGTGGTAACGTTTCTCCATTCCCAACTGGTGCTGGTGTAACTAATAACTTCAAGAAGTTTAAATTCTCTCAACCAGTCAGTAAGCTATATCCTCTTAACTACAGAAACGATCCTCTCTGGTTTAAGAAATCTGGTACATCACAAGAAGAGAAAGATTACTATGCTGGATTAATTGATCCACCACAAGTATACTCTGCTGCTGACAACTATGTACATGGTCTTGTCACAGTTAACGACTTTAAAGGATCAACAACCAGAGAAATGGTTTCAGACCTTACAGAACAACCTGCGTTCTTGTTTAACACCTACACTGGTACAAACGCAATTCAGGCACAGGATGGTAATGCTACCTCTGGTTCTGAAGATCGTACAATCTCTATTTCTGGTGACAGCACAGTTCTCTCAGATCAGAGATACTATGTTGAACTTAGACGACCATCTATTGCTCGTGCAGGTAACCATACATTTGAATATCTTGGTTTTGGTCCAGGTAACTACTCAACTGGTCTACCAGCTAGACAAGAAGTTGTACTAACACCTGAAGAGGACTTCTACGCACAAAGTAAGAAAGAAGATGCTGGTATTGTATTCTACACAGGTATCAACTCACAAGGTGACTTGTATATTGGTAACAGGAGAATCAATGCTATCACTGGTGAAGAAACATTCATCGATTCTGCACGTCTTGTAGATGATGGAGACGAGGATGATACAATTGGAGGTCTAGTTACTACCTTCGATACTCCTGTAACATTCAACCAGAATATTACAGTTGTTGGTGGTGATGGTGAGCTAGTCAATACATTTGAATCACCAATCACTATTGCAATTCAGGATGCTGATCTAACACAGCAACGTGATGCATTAATCATTCGTTCTAATGTTACATCTATTGATCCTGTAACACAATTAGAACAGGATGAGCAATTAGATAGAACTTCATTCGCACCTCCTACTGAGGGTGATATAAGAATTAGTAAGAACAGAATACAATCTGCTATCTTTGGATTTAATGCTAGAGGAAATGGTCAAGCATATATGATGCAGACTCATACCGTAGGTGGTGTAGCTTCTAACGTTACTCCTAATCAATCTCCAATGATTGCTCAAGGTGGAACTAGAATTGATGTATCTCAGTTCATTACTTATGGTGGTGTATCTCCTGCACCTGGCGACATGCTACTCAAGGGATCTGAAGTTGGTAAGAGTGGATCTCTTGCATGGATATTCTCTAACTACTTCACTCAGATTGCTGTTGATAGTATTGATAATATTGTATTTGATGGAACAAACGTTGTTAAACTTTCATTCAGAGACTTTAATACTGGCATTGCTCTAACAAATACTGATATTGGTATTACAACTGCATCACAGATTAGAATTAAGAACTTCTACTATGATCCTAGATTAAATCTAACATGGCAAGTATATAACAAACCTGGTGATGCATTTGATCCAGCTAATAACTACTGTCATTTCCAAGTTATTGACTTAATTCCACAGGATACACAACCTTGGGAGAGTATTATTTCTGGAACTGCAGTGGGTGCTGATGTTCCTACTATTGAGTTCTCTAACTCTAACTTTAAGGAACTTGGAGTCATTGGTGCTGAGGCACTTAGAACTGAAACAGAGACTATTGGTGACTACAAGTTAGGCATCAACACTGTTGTTCGTGCTGCTAAGGATGCACATAAAACTGCATTTACTTCTATTGATACTGATCCTCGTGCAAACCTTGATGTTGTTGGTAACGCATACATTAGTGGTAGAAAAACTGGTGATTTCTTAGGGCATGATTTATATGCTGATCGTGATAAGACTGCTATTGATGATGCATTTGTAGTTGGTGGTGATAGTTCTACTGTAACTGATGAAGCAGTCTTCCGTGTAGCTACTACAAACAATGGTCGTGTTGGTATTAACGTTGATAACTCTCAACTTGATAGAGCATTAGTTGTTGACGGTACATCTAGATTTACTGATGATGCTAGATTTGAGCATGATATCGAAGTCAATGGTGATGACGGTACAACTGCTGAAATTAGAACATCACAGACAACAGGTACATTTAACCTTGTAACTGATAGTACATTTGAAGGTACATTAAATCTTGCTGGTGATGCACAATTTATTAATATTGGTAATAGTAGAACTGCTACTCAGACAGTTAACCTATTCAATAATGTAACTGGTGATCACTTCATCAATATTGGTACTGCTTCTTTACACAGTAACATCTTTATAGGTACTGTTCCTGAGACTCTTAATACAGAGATCTCTAAGGTAGAGATTGGTGGTGCATATCTTAACACCAATGAAGATCTATCTTACACTAAAGTTAAGACTAGAAACTTCAGAGTTGATGGTGATATGTGGCTCGGATTCCGTAGAGGAATTGGTGATACTGTATCACTTAAGTCACAATCATCACAGGTTGATTTCTTATCTAACACTGGTGGTCCTTCAATCCTTAACTTTGCAACTAATGCATCTGAGATTAATATCGCAGGTCAAGGTGGTACAACTACAATCAATAACCAACTAAAAGTTATTGCATCTGCACAATTTGATAGCAATATCGTATTATGTGGTGGTGTTGCTTCCTTCTCATTCGTAGGTGAAAGAGGACAACTTGGTTCTGCTATCAATCCTCATGATGATGGTGTTATCAGTCAAACTTTATTCAACAAGAATATTGACATCCTGAATGTTATCGTTGTAGCTCCTACTGATGAAGGATACAACCAAGTTGATACTGCTGGTAATGGACCATGGGGTAGTTCATTCTTCCAGAATGCAAAAACTGGTCTTGGTGGAAGCCCAGTGGTTGAACCACAGGATCTACCTGCATTAACTGGTACTGATGAATATTATCTACCTCTAGCAAATTCACCAGTTAAAGCTAACGGTGATCCATACTTTGCTACTAACGATTATCTCTTAATTGATAGTCCTGTTAATAGTGCAAGTGAGCATCCTGAACTTGTACAGATTGTTGAATTAACAAGAATTAACGTATCACCTTACTTTGTTAAGGTTAAGCGTCAACCTATTGGTACATTCACTACTGTTCTTGACACTCATCCAGATAATACACCTATCTACAGAGTTAATGTTCAGTTTGATGCCACATGGACAGAGCAAGCACTTGATGGTAATGGTCCTCAGGACAATGTATACCTTGCTGAGTTTGGTGGTGATTTAACAAACAATGATTATGTTGTTGTTGGTCGTGATGATGGTACACCATCTGGTGATGGTATCGATGACTTTGGTGAAGTAATCAAGGTTGTTACACCACTATCTGCTGATGTTCAGAAGTTTAAAGTCTCTAAAGATTGTTCTCTAGGTGATGCTGGTGATGTATTCACTATTGATTCTGTAACTGGTGATACTTACATTGGTGGTGACGTTATTGTTGAAGGTCAACTCAATCTTAAGGGTGGTTGTGGAACTATCAGTAGAGGAACAATCACTGGTAATATAACACCAGTCACTGATGATGTTGTAACCAGATATATTACTAACATCATTCCTGCTGACATTGCTAAGGTTAGAGTTGGTGATACTATCAAGTTCACTAACACTGTTACTGCAACAATGTTTGGTGATACTAGAATTGAGGAGATTGATGCTAGTCAAATCTTATTGACTAAACCAATTGTTCTTACTGCTGCATTAACTAACATTAGCTTCACAGTTGTTAAGAACGAAGAGTTTATCATTCAGAACGGTAATGATCAGAACACTCTATACTTTGATACATGTGCTGCTACCATGGAAATTGGTAATCAGTACAGAAGATTAGATGTTGAGAGAGTTCTTCCTTCTGTTGAAACTATCGCTACTACAACTGCAAGATACTCTGGTAATGAATCTGATATTAGAGTTTACTCTTATTGGGTTGATCCTCAGACTATCAATGCTAATGGTCCTACCACTACTCTAACTATAGATGCTGCTACTGGATCCATTGCTGGTTCTGTTTATCTAACAGTTGACTCTATTGGTGAAGGAACTGGTAGATTTGCTGAAGGTGATTTGGTTGCTGTTGGTGATCTAACTCTAATTGCAAATGGTGGTGTTTACACATCTGGTGGTACACAACCCAAATGGGAGATCATGAAAGTTGCTGCAGTTGATGTAGCAGGTAAGGTTCTAAGATGTTTACCAGCTCAAGAAGGAACAACCGCTAATTCATTAAGTGATTATCTAGCTACTACAACAGCAGTAAAGAGAATTCTTAGACACCCTGAGTCATCTAACCTAGTTGACATTGAAACAAGACAACGTGGTGGTGCTGACTTCTGCTCTATCATTCTTGATAACGGTAGAATTGCACAAACTAAGTTTGATTATCTAAACTGGTTCCGCTTCTATGATAAGGTAAATGATTCTAATGAAATCTTCTATGTAAATGGTGGATTAGCAGGTAAGATTCATACACCTAGCATGGATGAGACCATCTTAGATGGTTCTACTACACACAGAAATGGTGATTTAATTCTTAATAAAGACTTCACCATGTATGGCGGTTTAATTACCGTTAAGGATTCTGTTGGTAAGACTAATATCCTACAGGTTGTTAATGATGATGGTCACGCAGATCACTCTGGTTCTATCTACTTTGACGCTGGTGTTATTGGTAGAGGTGACATCAAACTTTACTCTTCCTTCGGTCCAGAAGAAGTTCTAACTGTTGGAAATGAAGTAACATTTGCAGTTGATATCTACGGTGACGCAGAAATCAGCAAATCCTTACAAATTAGAGGTATATCAGCTGAAACACCACCTAAGACACCACAATTACAGTTAAATAACTTAGGAATTAATGGTGCTGATGACTTCATCATTAATAGAGATAATTCTATTGATGCTTTTGGTATTACTAACTTCTACACCAAGACTGGTGGTAGACATGCACGTTATATTTCTTCTGGATCTGACGTTGCTGATCTAAACCTAGAAGCTAACGTCACATACTTTGCTAATGTAAGTAATCAGACTAACTTGATCTGTTACTTACCTGAAAATCCACAGACAGGAGATGAAGTAAGATTCGTTGAAGTTGGTGGTAACCTAGGTTTCGACACAATGCTAATTGTTAGAGCATTAACTCCAAATACTAAGGTACAAGGAGATGCTGGAGGAACTACAATTGGTTTGGGTGGAACAACTCCATATAACTCTGGTGAATTGGTAGTACAAACAGCTAATGCTGGATTTACTCTGGTTTACCTAGGAGGAACAGATTCACAAGGCACCATCGTTTCTTCCTCTGTACAAGGATGGTGGTTAAGAGAGGTCTAATCAATGACATTCTATAATAGAGTAAAAGCAAGTAAAATCGCCCCAATAGGTACTATTATACCTTGGACGGGCGGTACTGGTCAAGGAGATCGTGCTGAAGATGTTCCTAAAGGTTGGATTATATGTAGTTTAGCTAATGCTATAAAAGATGCTGCTGATTATCCTCTTCTAGCAGCAACACTAGGAAATCAATATGGACCATTTCCAGAATCAGGTAGTAATGAAGAGATAGGAGTGAATTTTGGATTAGTTAATGATTTTCCATATAATAAAGATGAATCTCTAGGTCATGTTGATAAATTTGGATTACCAGATTTGAATCAAATCTCATTAATTGATATTGAGGGATCTAGAATGTCATCTACTGATCTCTTACATATTGGACAGTATATTGGTCGTAATGGTCCTGATGCTATACAACCACCAACACTTCTTAGTTCTGATGTAAATATCACATTTACTATGCAACCATCTTCTACACTAGCTGGTAGAATAACTGGTATAACAATGGATGATCCAATTTATTTTGATACAATATATTCTGTTCCAAGAAAATTAGGTGTTGAACATACTCCAGAACATAGTCATAGACCAGCTAGTGATTCTGAATTTGATCAGTTTTGGTCTGCATCTCCTACTGGACTTCCTGCTATGGAATTCTTACCTGGTAGTGGAATAAAAGATAGTACACCAAATTATGTTGCTGTTTCTCCTGCTGGTCATAGAGCTAATGATAGTGAAGCACATAGATTTAGACCAGGTGAAAGAGATATTACATGGTACAACGAAGATGACGGTGGTATGACTTTGCTTGATGGATCTGTTAGACAGTTTGTTGATGCTCAATTAGAAATGGTTCCTGCTATACCAGATGGTCCTAGGACTATTGAAGATAGAGGATATATTGGATTTAGATCTTGGACTGCATCAGCTCTAAATCAGATTCAATATAATGATGATAACCGTGCGATACCAGATATACAAACACAATCACATATTGGTGCATTTCCCCCTGCTGGATATTATAACAATAGAAGAAACTATTATTCTTCTACTGATATTCCAGAGTTTCATAGAGGTACTGCGATGCCACAAACAAATATTGAGGATGTTTCCTATGATCCTGGTTCTGGTGAGAAACAACCAATAAATACTGCTGTAACAGATACATATAATTCAACATTAAATCATAATGCAGAAATGTGGGCAGATGATGGATTGAAATCACATAATCATGATGCAATGGAAGTAACTATGACAAGGGGTAGTATGTCTGTTCCATCTACTATTTTGGTAAATGATGTTTCCACTGGTACAACTGCACCATTATCTGTAGACACAGCACTGAGTGTTCAGATTAATAATAACACTCCTTCATTAACTATGCTATACATTATCAGAGCTTTCTAAGATGCCAGCATTTTACAATAAAGAAAAATCAATTCATGGAACGATGACGGGATCGATTATTCATTTTCCCGTTCAGTTGACTGAAGATGATCCAAAAGGACAAAGTAATTTGGAGTTAATTCCTGCAGGATATCTTAGATGTGATGGTAGAGTTTTATTTGCTGTAGAATATCCAGAACTAGCTGCAGTTTTAGGGACAGGATTATCTACTAGATTTTTAAAAGATGGTCAAGCACTTACTGACGCACAATTTCAGTTACCAGATTTAAGATGTAAAAATATCAAAGCTACAACCTCTTCTAATATTGGACGGTATAATGATCTTGTTGTTCAAGATCAAAATAATGAAGATGTTTTTAAAGCTGGTATTGGATTGGATGTTGTACAAAATATTGATAGTCCATATGAATTAACATATACTGGTGAATTTTACATTCCACCTCAAACTATTGATTTAAGAGGAGAACCAAGATTTTCACTTGATACTGGTGTATATACATCTACTGTTGAAGTACCTGCAAATGCATTTCAACCACATATGCATAGATCACAAACAACTAGAGCTAGACAGAAGGATAAAAATGGAAACTTCTTTAGTTCTAGACAAAAAAATCATGTAAGAACAAAATCTTCATTGAATGTTTGTCAGTGGTGGGAGAATACAGCACAACCATTATGTTACTATCAATGGTCTGAATTATCTGTAGGTCATATAACTCCAGCTCCAACGGTAACTATTATTGGTGGAACCTTTGGACTTGGAGGAAGTAGACACCAGGCATGGGGTGCATGTTTTAATGGTTGTTCAGGATTTACAGCTGCTAGTCTTTGCTTGTGGCCAGAAGCAGGAGATTACTGTCCAGAAGTTAATAATGAAGTTTTTGACTTTAGATGGAATAATGGAGATGACTGTAATGCTGGTGAGAATAGTGTAGGAGATAACATTACTATGGGTAATATCACATACGAACCAGAATTCTTTCAAGATTGTGATTGTATAACTGTTTTTGGTTTATGTGTTGGTGGAATGGACGGTTATAGTACGTTTAGTATTAACTCATCACAGTTAACAAACTATGGTCCTAGTTTTGGTGATAATAATACAAACCTTCCATTCACATCTCTAGATGATGAATATTACCAAACATATCCAACTGGTGTAGCTAATCTAACTACTCTAACGGCTGAACGTGGTTCTGATGCAAGTCATAGACACAGAATAGATTTTGATGCTGAGACAGCACATACATATCAAATGAGAACAAGAGCAGCATTTGCTCCTTCTTCTAGTGGATTAACATCTAGAATTACAATCACAAAAAACAACGAACCGAAGGAAGATAAATACATACAGCCATTCGTTGTAACAGAGTATCTAATTAAAGTCTGATGGCACAATACAGGAATTCTTACGCTAATTTTTATACTGATAAGACAGGTTCTTATATGTCTATTGGATCTATTGTACCTGTATTGGTAGATAGTTATTCGACAGATCTTACTGGAGCAAATACTGGTGAGGGTAGTGCTGGAGAAGATCCACATTTTGCTTACCGTAATTTCATGTACTGTGATGGAGCACGGTATGACATTAAAGATTATCCTTTATTATATGAGAAGGTTGGTAATGATTATGTCACATTAAACAGTGAAAAGATTGAAAATAATGCTATTCGATCAAATGTATCTGGAGATCCTGGTACAGTATACAGAACATTTGTTAGTGGTAGTAATGTATTTGTAGAAATTTATGCAAGACCAATAGCAGGAACTAATGACTATGAGAGAGTAGTTCCTAATAACGCCAGTTTGTCGTTTGATGAACTTGGTGATTATCCTACTGCTGGTGGACAAGTAGTTGAGGGTCAAGCATATAGATTAGAGTATTCTGATACATATCAGGCTGATGCTGCTATTGTTGGAACTCATGTTTATAGGATGCTTCTTAATTATGATCCTAATAATGTTGGTGGTGGTGGATCAAGTCCAGGTGGAACAGTTACTTGGGTTTTAACATCAACATCTTTACTCCCTAGTGTTGATGGACCTGTATTACCAATAACTAACTACGGTACAGTTCCTGCAGTTGATCCTGGTACATTTGATCCTTTAACAGGAACAGGTTATCCAACAGGATATACACAGTATCCAGGTGCAAATAATGATACTGTAGCTATTTCTTGGGCAAACTTATCTGGTCTACCTCAAGGATTTACTATTGACACATATGAATTATTATTAGAAAATTTAGCTCTTGATGCCCCTGCAGGTCAACAGGGTTTTGTGCAATGGCATATACAGAACATTCCAAGTAATGTTAATGGATTGACTGTTAACCAAGCAATACCTACAGGAGCAACACTTGTACAAAATAGTGTAGAACAGACTTCTTTAGGTTCTGCTCCTGATTGGGTTAATAATGGTTATTCAGGACCACAACCACCAGCAGGACAGAGACATACGTATAGACTTTATATCAAAGCAACATTAACAGATGCTCAGGAATTAATAACTCATGTTGATTTTCTTGCTGGTAGTGGTGGTATAATTCCTAACTTCAATAGACCAGCTATACTTACTGATAACTTAATAGTTACTGGTGGTGATGATGGTTTTGATCCTAATGCAGGAAGTTTAGATGTAGTTATTAACACTTTAGCAACTGAACCAACTATTAAAATCAGAAAGACATTTAATATTAAAGATTTACCATATGTAATTGGTAAGTTTAGAGTACCAGATTATAGAGAAAGAAAGCTAGTTGGATATGGTGAAGGTGTAAATGGTGCTGGAACTCCTTTAGTTGGTGATGCAGCTTCTATTAAAGTTGGTGATAAGGGAGGTCAGTGGTATATCTCTACAGATGTTATTGAAGATCCAGCTGAATTTTATCAAATTAGTGATGTATTAACATCTGGATATAGTGAGGTTGAAACACTTATATCACCATACTTAATTGGTGAAAAAGAATATACAGTTGGTCCTATTCAGGATTATATCTTTGCAAGACCATCATTACACCTACATCAATTACTTCATAGTGAACCAGATGAAACAACGTTTTCCACCACTCCTGGTGCTGATACATTCACAACTGGATATATTAAATATCGTGGTTTCATGGATAACTTTATTCCAAATGCTACTGCTGAAACTAAAGGACACGCACATGGTTTGTTGGGATATAGACCATTAAGTCCAAAGACTGCAACAATTGGAAACAGTGAAGGTATTGGTGATAAAGTACAAACTAATAATGTTAATGATAAGACTTATGATGTAAATGATACAGCATTAACTTGGACCTTAAATGGAACTGCTTTGATTAACTGGGGAACTGGTTTTGGTGAAGCAGGAGGATTTACCACTGCGGGTAGTGGTTCTCAATATCTTGCTTTTGGTACACCAGGTAACCAAACATTTTCTACTCATCAACCTACAAGAGAAGCTTCCATAAGTCTTGATTGTGAAGGATTTGGAAAATTCTTTGTCTTAGCTAAAGGTGGTAATGATACTAATGGTGGTGAGCGAGTCAATGATGCTACTGATAATTTAAGAATTAGATTCAGTTCTCCAAATGTTGAGAGTGGTGCTCCTACTCCATGGCAAGAATTAATGGAGTCGGCTGGAACATTTAATATTAATAATGGAACAACTGGGTTTGCTGCATATGATGCATCATATGCTGTATGGAAAAATAGATTAGTTGATATTCCAGCAAACTTTAGGACTGCTGCAGCTCAACCAGTTACTTTTGAGATGCAACAAAATTCTCTTAGTGGAGTTACTGGTTCAAACCCACTGGGTGAATATGATGCTACTTCAGGTGAAAATATTAGTGGTACTTTAAATGATCCTGCAGGATCAGTTTTCCAACCTAATGCTTATGATCATTTTGGTATTGCAAAGATTGGATTGACTACTAATGCTGGTGAAGGAGAATGGGATGGATGTTACAATTATAAGGTTACTGAACCAGGTGCTATTGCATTTACCTCAGCATCTGCAAATGGAGCAACATTAACAGTTATATTTCCTGGTATACATGAATTTGCTATTGGTCAAAATATAGCTATTTCTGGTGCTACCGATAATTTGAGTGGTTCGTATGAAATCATTGCCGATGGTTTTAGTGCATCAGTATTCAAAGCAAATACAACTAAGGTTGGATCTAGTTCGATTGGTACAGCAAGACTTGCTACTGGATATTTCCAAGAGTTTCCTGTCACTCCTACGCCAAGAGTTTGGATTGTTGATAACAATACTGTTATTGGTGGTAAGGAAATTATTGTTATTTCACCAGGTGAGGGAGAAGAAAGATTTGTAAATGAATACGATAGTGGTACATCTAACATTTCTGCAGAAGCTGGTGGAGATAACATATTATCATACATTATTCAGATGGCAGGCGGTGGAGGCGGTGGAGGTGGCTCTACTGGAAATGGAGGTTCTGGTGGAGATTCAGAACTCACATTAAACGTTGATGGCACACCATATACTGTTATCTGTACAGGTGGAAATGGAGGAATCTCTGGCAACGGTGGAGGTACTGGAGGATCAGGAGGATCATACTCTATTCCTGCTCAATTATTTGCTGATCCAAGATTTAGCTTTAGTACCTCAAATAATGGAAATCCAGGTCAAAGTGGTGGATCTGGTAATGGTGCTCAACCTCAAGGTGGTGCTGGTGCTATATTTACAGGTCGTGGATTTGGTGGTAATGGTGGATTCAGCACTTTTATTGATACTGATAGTTGGACTAATACATGGACTGCTGATGGAGCAATTCCTTTAGTACAAACAAGAGATTGGTTTGAAGTAGGAGTCAATGATATATCTGCTGGTGCTGCTGCCGTATGGTGTCCTTGGTTATTAAACAATGGAATATATAAAGCTCTTCCAGTAGGAGGTTCAGATCCTTATGTAGATCAATGGATAGAAGCTGGTGTTGGATTTCAAGTAACTGGATCAACTCTTTCTGCTGGTGCAACAGTTACATTCGCATCTGATGGTCTGTCTGAAATGATTTGGACAGCTCCTAATGGTGCAATACTCGGTACTGCTTCAAATAGTTCAGGTGACCCAGGAAATGGTCAATGTTGGACACAAAATGAAACTTTTACAGTAACTAATCTTGCTGTTGGTTGGCATCAGATAACATTTAGGGTTAGAAACATTGCTGCTGCTAATGGTGATAACTCTTGGGCAAATAACCCATGTGCTATTGGATTTATAGGTACAAGAAATGATACTAATGCAACCATATTTACTTCTAGAGGTACTTGTACAGGTGGAACAACTACGTTTACTGTTCCTGGTTCTGGATCAAATACTGGTAGCTATAATGTTAATAACACACCAGGTTTTAATGGATCAGAGGGATCTCAGATTACCAGTGTAAACTTTGACATCTCTGGTGGTGCAGGTGGTAATGGTCCCCCAAATGGTCAAGCAGGTTGTACTACAGTTGGTGGTACAGGATCTCCAGGTAGAAGAGTTACTGGTGTAATTGGTGGTAATCCACAAACATTATCTTGGGAAATTGGTTATCAAGGAAATGAAGGAATAAATCAACAAGAAGGATCTATTAATGAACCTGCTGCCAACGGTGGTGATGGTGCATCGCCAGGTGGTAATTCTGGTGCAGGTGCATGGGGTAACGGTGGATCTGGTGGAGGTGGCGGTGGTTCGACATCACTATCAACTCTAACTGCTACCGTAGCTGGTGCTGGCGGCGGTGGCGGCGGTGGCGGTACTGGTGGTGGAGACAATAATGGTTCTGCGCCAGGTGGTACGGTTGACCCATGTTGGACTGGTGGTGCTGGATTAGGTCCTAGTCAAGGATTAGCTATTGTCAATCCAATCGGATTTTCTGGTGGTAATCAAGGTGGATCAAAAGGATGTACCTCTGGTGGTGGAGGAGGAGGCGGCGGTGGTGCTGGTCCTTCTGGAGGTGGTAATGGCGGTGAAGGTGGACAAGCTGGTGCTGGTCATGTTAATACTGGATCTGGATCTGGTGGTAATGCTGGTAGATCTGCTGTCAATAGTGCTCTTGTTTCTTCATCATCTGAATCACAAGGATCTACTGGAGATGGATATGTAACATTAACTGTAAACTATGAAGCTACAGGTAATAATCCATCTGGAGGTGGTGGTGGATCAGGTGCTGGTTTGAATTTCTCTATCCAACGAGTAGATACTGACGATGATATTAAAACTGCATTCGCTGTGAATGTAGGTTCAGGTGGCAATGGTGGATCAGGTGGAGGTAGCAATGGTACAGGTGGTAGAATTAAAGTTTCATGTTATGGACAATTACCTGGCGATGATAATGTCGTAGGTATTTCTGAAGCTGCTGGTAGGTTTTGGGATGTACCAGATTTTCCTGCTTCTGGATATCTTATTTCAGGTAACCCTCAAGGTGGAACTTTAGGTGCTATTTGGCATTCTGCTTCTAATGGTGTAAATGTAGTTGGTTCAACTGGTTCTAACTTCCCACTTGCAAATAATATTTCAAATAATTTATCAAATAGAAATATTAGGTTTAGTGGTGAAGGAAATAGATTCCTTCAAATTGGTCCTCTTAATTTAACAAATGTAGACCAAATTACAATGGGTATCATTAAAGGTAATGGTTCTAATGGTGGTGATACACCAGAAGAAGATTTGGTTATATTCTGGAAACCTAGTTTAGATGCTACATCAGAGACACCATTACAAGCAATTGCACAAGCAGGAACTATATCTGCATCTGGATGGGTTAATTATTCCGTTCCTTTAGATGAGAACAGTGACGCAAAAGAAAATGGAATATACTTGATTGTAAGACAAACAAGACCTGATAACTCTGGTGACAATGATGATCCTGCATTAGGAGATGAAAATGATAACTGGGGTCTAGCTCTATTTGGTCTTAGATATGCCACATATACTGATAGAGTATTCATTCCAACGTTGGATGCAACTTTACCTAGTAATGAAGGTGATTGTGGACCTGAAGATGGTATTGATGTTGTGAAAAGAATAGTTACTGCTAATGAATCAAACATCAGATTTACGGATGGTACATTTAAACTGTCAGCATCAACTCCAGTATCTGTTACTGGAACTGCACAAGTTCAGACTACTCTGCCATTGGTCACTAAGTACCATAGATCAAAGTACCTGATCAAGGCATTATAAGATAAATAACACATAAAGAACTGATAAAATGGCGACCTCTAGCACAGCACAATTAGTTTTTAATGCCTTTGATAGGATTATTAGCTATCGAGGTGTTCAAAAACAATTAAATGATGATTTTTGGGATACAAAGATCTCACCTATCATCAGACCCTTATGGGATTCTGATAAGGATAGACTTGAGTTGTTTGTGTATCGTGAGGATGGCACTTATTTAATTCAAAGATCTAAGTATAGAAGAGATCATAAGACAAAGACTAGTAAATGGACATCATATGAGTTTGATCCTACTGGTATAGAGGAATATAGTCCTACTAATCTGTATGATCAGCTAAGAGAGCAATTCTTTGAGTTCAAAGATATAACAGAAGCACAATATGAACAGGCAGTTCGTAGAAAGATTGAAGAAGCAAACATCCTTAGTTGGAGTAAGGTTCTATTAGTAAGAATGTTCTTGTTAGGTGATTGTGATTGGACACAGTTAGGAGATAATGGATTAACTGACGAGAAGAAGGCAATGTGGTTAGCATATAGAAAATGGATTAGAGACAATCCTAAAACAAATGCACAAGGACAAGATGCAGAAACAGCATATGATGTTATCTTCCCTATCACACCAGACGAATTTATAAAAAGAAAAGCAGATGGTATGTCTGACAAAGCTTTAGAAAGATATGGTCAGCAAGGTAATGATAAAGATTATCTTGACAGTAGCTATCATTTCTGGAAACTATCAGCTAACTCTATGTCATACTTCGCTCAGAAAATGAGTGTGTATCTGGTATTAACAACTATCACCAGAGATGCTATGGGTGAAGGTAAGTTTGGTAGAATTGATATTGATAATTACAGAACACAAATTGTTAACCACATACCACCTTACAAGTTTGAAACTGAGGAAGAAAGAAAGAGGTATTATGGTGCAGACTATAATAATGGTGAAATGATCACTGCAGAAACTATAGAAGGAAAAAGTCAAGAATGGATTGATGACCTTCTGTCTAGAATTGAAGCAGGAGAAGTATAATGCTAGTATCAATGAACGCACAGCGATTATATGAATTGATTCATTATTTCGCTAAAGAAAAGAATAAACATATCTTAGTCATCGATACATCCACATGGATGGCATTGGGTGATACTAAGAAAGCTACAGTAAAGACATACTATGAGGATTTCTTACCTGTGGATGAGATAGGAGAGATATTCTCTGAAAGATATACCTTCTATGAATTTGATAGTCAGACTAGTGCTGTTGATATAGCAAATGAGTGGTTCCCACTATCAACTGATCTAGAAGATCAAGATTATTTTATTGAATGTTATGTTGTTAACCCATCAGGTGCTATGCCTTATGGTAACAAAGTTCCAGCAAATCCTGGATAACATAGGACAGTTATTGTAGTGTCCACCCAATTAGTTGACACCCTCTGGGTGCTGTGGTAGGATGATGTCATCAAGCGAAAAACAATGAAAGTTCCTACTCAAGCAGAACTAACTCACATGCAGATACAAGCTATCTTAAGGGAGCATTCCATCCCTGAGGATCAGATCAAGTATATTGGTGAGAGGGAATATACAGTACAATACTGCTCACATCCTGAGTATCATGGTCAGATTATGCCATGGTATTTGATTGGTGGTGAGCATGAAGTGCCAGTTTGTGACATTGGATCAATTGACCAGTGTGACGAAGATGACGAAGGAGTAGAACTAGAGAACGTTACTGATGACTGGTATGATGAGGAGGGTAACCTAATACCATGAAAACAGTCAATCGTTACACTAGAGCAGGAAAGTATGGTAAGGTTATCACTTGCCCTAAATGCTCTCAATATGCTAGAGTATATCACTTCAGTTGGTCTGCACTCTCTTGTCAGAGTTGTGGAAAATCTGTAAATAAAGAGGAATGGGAACTAGCATGACAAATAAACATGAAAAGCGTAGAGATGCATTGACCATCTTTACTGAATCAATCCATAAACCTGATTCACGTTTACGTGGTTGTGCTCACAACCAAGAATGTTTTAATGAATTGATGGAGTGGAGAGATGAAGTCCTTGAATATCTTAAGGTGAGACATCAACAAGAGTTTGGACTAGATAGTAACTACAAACCACCAGAGTACCCATCTAGATATTAATGGATAAAAAAGAGAGAATTCTGCAATCAATACAGCAGATACATACTGTAACTAAACTAATCGATGACATCGATTATGATAGCTACATGGGTAGCAAATTGATTATGGTTCAGGTTGAACTTGAAAGACATCTTACTAATTTGATTCACAATGAAAGAAGAGCAATTCAAAGAAGCGATCAACAACATTTTGATGCTTCAGAACAACAATGATCACAATTTTCAAATTTTGCAGGCACAGATTGATAACCTGCAAAAGCAAATTAATGATCTGAATGATCTGAAACAGATGTTCAGGTTACCAAATCCAGCAAACAAAGATCGTAAGTTGTTCGATGAAGAAGAGTGATCTTGAATTACTCCAACCTGTACAATGGCATGATGTAACAGGTTACATTAATTTTATATGTGAAGACTATCTAACGATATGCTTCATAGATGAACCTCTTCCTACGAGTGCAAACTCACGTTGGGGTCGTCATTATGCTGCTATTCTAGTATACCCTCAATATTATCATGAAATACGCTGTCGTGTGGATGAAGAAAAAGAAGAAGGGAAAATCCCCCCAACAAGCGATATTTTACAATTTGGACGATGCCGTTCGGTGGGAAGAGCACATAAACAGAACGATACACGCAAAAACAAACGTAATCCCCCTGTTCAGTGACAGCTAACAAACTGTCACACACCCTATTGCAGGGGTCAGATTCTGATGTATAGTAAGTACATCAATCAATTACTCTCCTATGAAAGAGAAAATGTACTTGGTCACTGACATCACATTCGATACTACCGATGGTGGTAATAGAGAAGGTGAAGACCTTATGACCTTAGAAGAGGAGAGAAACCTCGAAGAGGATGCCAGAGGTCTCTGGTATGCTACAGATGAGTATCACTTATGTGATAAAATCACTGAGAAGTTTGGATTTGGTATTGTTCATATCAATTCCACCAATGATACTTTACATCCTCTTACTGCCTACATGTAACTCCTAGGGCATCTAGGAGGGACTACAATGCCCCTTTAATTATTATTGCTATGGAAACTCGTTCTATGCAACTGACCGTTAATCAGGTCAATTTCATCATAGATATGATGTGGGATGTAGATCCTGATCTTTGCAAGACTCTTGCAAAACGTAACCAGATTGATGATGTTCAATTACATGATCAACTCCAACACCAATTACACAGCATTTCTTAAAACAATGTCATCCGAATTGAACAACTTCATCGAAACCATGTCAGGTAACTGGGAGGAGCAAGCAGCAGAACTAGAGATCACTGTAGATGAACTCTTGAATGAACTTGCCAGTCGTGTGACAGTAAACAAACTGCCACACCAGAGGATGCACGGTTACTAATCCTTGTTATAATAAGTATATCAACAAAGGACACATGACCAACTCATTAGCTACTTCCCAAGACCAAGTGTACAAATACACTGAAATGCTTTGCCAAGCACTCATTAACGATTATGTTAGTAGTTGTGTGCGTCAATTTGAGCGTAACATTCTTACTGCTGAGTCTAAGTGGGACGTAGAATACAATACCAAGCGTATTGAAGAGATGAAGGAGAGTCCTGATTATGATTTCGTGATTGAATCAGGTAGAAAATACCTTAAGATCGTCATGGTGAACAATCAGCGTAGTGTCCATGCATTTGTTGATAAAAAGACAGGTGAACTCTACAAACCAGCAGGTTGGAAGTCTCCTGCCAAGCACGTTCGTGGTCAACTACTAGATTCCGCTAGTCGTGAGCACATCCTAGAGCGTTGCGACTGGGCAGGAGGATATCTTTACATGCGTTGACAAACAACCATTTATAAATTATACTACATAGGTCACCCACTCTCTTTCTCATGCCAGTTCCTGATTTCTATCTTGTTGCCGATGGCAACGCATACGCACTAGACGACAACGGTATCGCATTCGGTGCTCCAGTCAATAAGGATAATTCCGTTGATTGGGAGCATAGCTACGATTTTAGCGAACACCTAGAAGAAGATGAACTTGAGTATATTGCACATATGTGCCAAAACCTTAAACAGGCACAGGCATTAACCCACGAATTTCACCATGAGGTCTTTGTTAAATGAGTAAACCCAATCCATTAGCAGAATACATTTCTACTTTAGTAGAACCATTCTCCCATCGCTACAAAGAAGGAGAATATACTATTACTGTTATTCCACGTGCTGATCTGGATGATGAGGGTGTGCAACGCTACTGGCGAGCATTCTCTAAGTTTCCTAATGATTTTGCCGCAGCATTAAATCGTATGCTGCCTCGTGACGTACAATTTGTATCTTACGATCATCTTTCTAATCAACTTACTCTTCTTAAAAAATGAACAACGAAGAAGCACTACTTATTTCCCAGAGACGTGACGACATTTACGAGTGGGTAGTATCACGTTTCAAGACTCTTATGGCAGAGGAGCGTGTTGATGATGCACTATGCTTTGCTGATGAGTATTTTGAATGGTTAGATCCTAACCAACTAGATGATGAGGAAACCTTATTCTTTGATGCTAATGAACTCAAAGCACTCTACCAAGAACTCACCCAAGGTTGATGCTTCTATGAAGGCATTGATATTAGAGTACATGAATCAGTGTAATAAAGGTAATCATGCTGAAGCAGAGGTTATCTTACACAAGATCAATACTATGAGGAAACTAACTGATGACAGTTAATTGTATATCAGCGTTTCCTTCTCCTATTCTTCAATTTGGTGTTGATGGATTTCCTGATCAACGTGATCAGATAATACGGAACATTTACTCTGTAAAGGAAACAACTGAGTCTGTTAGCTATTCAAATGAGGGTGGGTGGCAGTCTCCTAAACAAGATCCAACACCACATATACTATTCAAGACTATCAATAGTATTATGACACAATTCCTCAATGAGGAATTACAGTATAGTATTGGCAATGTGTGGTTCAATGTAAATAGTGAAGGATCATTCAATCATAAGCATACCCATCCATGTTGTGATCTTGCTGCTGTATTCTATGTGAAAGTTCCTGAGGGTGATTGTGGTAGACTTGAGATTGAAAATCCAAACTACTTCAATCAGGTTAAACTATTAGATGCGATGAAACCAGATATCAAGGAGAGTATGGTCGCATTCACTTCTATGTGGTTAAATCCTGTAGAAGGATGTGGTTTCATTTTTCCATCTCATCTAGTACATCGTGTATCAAAGAATAACACTCAAGAAGATAGGATAAGCATTTCATGGAACATGACCTTAAATTAAATGGCAAAGAAGACATCACGCACCAACGCAGCGTTGAAAGACAACTTAGCATCTTTGAATACAAAGAGCAAGAAATCAACAGCTAC
>VTLG01002581.1_pt1 | contig 24768 bp, 28 predicted proteins | sample 4694571 | NCBI WGS metagenome assembly VTLG01 (sample SAMN12604809, study PRJNA352737) | marine metagenome | biome: ENVO:00000447; feature: ENVO:00000209|ENVO:00000569|ENVO:01000036; material: ENVO:00002151; isolation source: viral sequences binned using virsorter ...
CATCTATTGTTAATTCAGCGGCTGATGAACTGACAGAAGCTAATTTTACATAATCAGATGATACACTTAAAGTTGCCCATTCGGGAGCAGATGCTCCACTATTCATTTTTAAATATTGCCCAGCTGTTCCTTTTGCTAATTTTGCTAAAGTTGTAGAACCTGTTGCATATAAAACATCCCCAGCAGTAAAAGAGGTTAGGTTTGTTCCACCCTTATTTACAGGTACAGTTGGAAGACTTCCAGAAGCTAATCCATCTGTAATAGTAAATGATGAACCTGTAGGAATTGTTATTCCACTGCCAGATGCTTTTTCTATTTCGTTAACTTTTATCTTTGACATATCATTCCTATATTACATAATTTTACTAGTCTTGTATACTATTTATATCGTTGCTATTAAATTTCCGCTAGCATTTACGCTCCAAGAAAATCCGCTAGCCGCGAATATTTTATCATCAAAAGCGGCATATACAGCATTAGTTATATTATCTTGTCCTCCGTTTGTAGTAGTTACGTTAAGATTATTACCATTCTTAACAAATCCGTATATTTCTGCAGAGCTAGCATTACCTAGTTCCCAAGCATTTCCAGCGTCATTTACCTTAAATACCTTGCCTGCAGAAATGCCCGATGTAGATAACTGAGCTACCCCAACAGTATTTTGACTAGGAGTTGCTATATTTAAAGTATCTCCAAGCTTTAATATCTTAATTGTCTCACCAGAAGAAGGTGGCCCTGTGAACGTTAATGTAGTACCTGAGACTGTAAATGATTCTCCCCAGTGCTGTAAGACACCAGAAAGTATAACCATTAGTACTCTCTCAGAAGGTACTGATTCTGACATAGTAAAATCAGTTCTACTACCGTCAAAACTCTCTGTTAACGTTATAAGCTTATATTCTCCAGTTTGTAATCCTCGTCCTACGTATGGCATATTATATTATCTCCAATGTACCAGAACCGCTTAATGTCCAAGTAATACCACTTGCAACAGTCACCGGGCCTTTTAAAAAATAGTTCTTATTTGCTTCAAAAGTTATAGTAGTATTAGCAGACACGGTATCATAATTTTTATATGCATTATCTGTATCAGATACTTCTCCACCTAATACACCTGCATTTGAACCTAATCTTGTTAATGCCATTATATTGTTACCAGTAATTCTCCGTCACTATTTACAGAGAAAGTTAAACCTTTTTTCGCAAAGAAACTCTCATCATATAAATCTGATTGAGTTCCATCATTTGTAGCTACATCTACGTTATCAGTACCATTAGTCTTAGTTAGGATTAAATCTTCTAACTGAGTACCAGTACCATTAGTCTTTTTAAATCCATATAAATCTATCTTACCTAACTCATCTTGAGCGGCAGTAGATAGATCAGATACTTCAATTGTACCTGCATCAATTTCTGCAGAAGAAGTAATTACTCCTGTAAATACTGATTGACCTATATATCCCATATTTCCTCCTATGTACTAATTGCGTCTATATAACTTATTATTGCTTTTAAAGAGCTAGCTGTGTCGCTTTTAGCTTTCATCTTGTCGCCACTCTTCAAAATAATCTTAGAACCGCCGTCAATAAGCTCTAATGAAGAGCCCGCAGGAATCGGTGCGTTTTTAATTAACTCAGTATCATTGCTACTATTCTGAATAGCAACGTCTACGTTAATCGCCGATCCTGACACATTAACAAGTCTTATACCTACGACAGTATCATAAGTATCAGCTTGAGCAAGTATATCAACGTACGATGTACCGATTGCTGTATGTGTTAGTTGGTTTCTAAAGTTTTGTGCCATACTTTCCTCCTTATAATGCTACCGCCATTGCTATACTAAAGCCTGCCTGAGCAAAAGCAGATGTATCTACTGCTGCATCTTTCCATTGGCTACTTGAATATATTCTTAATTTACCACTATTACTATTAAAATACATGTCGCCTTCAGTTAAAGCGTCTCCGTCATTGTCGACTGATGGCTCTGTAGATTTAACTCCTAAGTATATATCATCAAAAGAATCAAAACTTGCAGCTGCTGCCGTAGCTTGAGAAGCTGAACTTGACGCTTGAGATGCTGCAGAAGACGCAGAAGACGCTGCTGCTGTTGCAGAAGACGCTGCATTCGTAGCAGAAGACGCTGCCGCTGTTGCAGAGTTAGCTGACGCAGTTGCAGAGTTAGCCGCCGCTGTCGCTGAGCTCGCAGCATTCGTTGCTGAAGTCGCAGCTGCTGCCGCATCAACAATTAAATCCCACTTAGCTGAATCTGTATTTGATGCTAGTGGTTGAGAACCTGACGATGTGTGGTCTGTATTACATAAATAAATATTATTGTTAGATGTATCTTTAACTAAAGCTCTTGCCTTATAAGCTGTAGACGCTGCCCAGTTTCCTTTGTATGTACCAATCTCTTGAGTAGCTATTAAGTTTCCTGAAGGATCAAATCCTAAAACTTTACCTGATCTCTCAGAGACTATAGTTGCTATATCTACAGTAGTTCCTGTATTAACTTGATCTAGTTTAAATGTTCTATTTAATTGTTCTTGTTGCTGTTGTTGAGTTAATACAATCTTATCTAATGTATCTTCATGGACAGCTGCTGGAAAAGCGTCACCTTCAATGTAATCAGTTGCTTGCTCTAAGTCCATTACTCTAGTTAAATAGAGTTTATGAGTAGCAGGTAAGTTATTATTTAAAGTTACAGACCAAGCTTCTGATACAGAGTCATAAGCAATAGTATAATCATAAGTTCCACCGCCGCCAGCAGTTAATAAAGATGAAACTCCTGTAGCAGTTACTACAGTATAAGCTTTTAAATCTCCTGCAACAAATAATTTATATGGCCAAGAGTATATCTTAGTTGATCCGTTACCTGTATAACTTATATAACTGTTTTGTGCTGATACCGTCATCTATTTATTTCAGACCCCATATTATTTATAATTTCTCCAATATTAAGAGTTCCACCCCTAGGTATAACACGACTTGGAGATATATAAAACTGTTGGTTGTTGTTTCTTTTCATATTCGTCTCCATTCGCTTTGTAGATCCAGGGTTTTGTAACTCCATAAGATTATACAGTATAAAGTAGTCTAAGAACATCCTTAAATAGAACAGATTTATAAATGGCGTATTTCCATGGACTATTCTAAGCATTTGATTTAAAGCTCCTTTGAAATCTCCTTGTTGGAAAGCCATAGAATATAGGTGCCAGAAGTCATCAAATTGTCCGAGAGTAGGACCCAATAGTGTGTGTGTAGGTGATCTTCCATATCTGTTAAATTGTCCGAAAAGGAAATCACCGTATAGTCCTAGACCTCCCCCTTTTGCCATTGAAGCCATAACTAATTTTATATTATGACCCATATCATTAGCTTTAAATTTTCTAGTTTCCTTACCTCTAAGTAAATCCATAGCTGATAATGAAGCATATCCCATAATAGACATAGCAAGAATTAAGTGAGCAAGACCCATAAGATCTCCTTTACCTTTTAATAAAGCTTCATTTAAAGTTTCTGCTCCTCTGCCGTAAGTATCTCTAGCAAGAGGACCTCTTAGTACTTTTAAAGGAAATCCTTTGAATTGCCACAAGAACCTTAATGCGCCTCCTAATACTGAACCGGCCTTTGTACCTCGTTGCATAATAGCTCTCTCATCACCACCAGGTTTTGGTACACCTCTATCGACAGCATGACGTATATATGTCATATACTTACCAGCAAGGTCATCTCTTGTTCTTGCAATCTTCGATTTAGAAAATTGTTTATCAGTCTTATTATTAATTTTATTTAAGTAAATGTTAACTAAGTCATCTGTTAGTCCCCTGATTCCTTGAGTTTCTAACATTCTATATTTAGTACCATTAGACATTTTATATTCTTTAACAGCTTTTTGTAAAATATTAAATTCATTTTCTAGTATTCCATGCTGATTAATAGCTCTTTTTAGATCAGGGTCCATATCTCTATAATTAAAGTTATCTAAGTTATGAGCAAACCAAGTAGCTAAAACACTTCCTATACTTTTATCTCCAGAGTCTGTCCAGAATATTAAGTTATTAGCTTTAAAGAAAAACTGTTGCATTTTAGACCATTGACCAGGGATGTGATCATTTGTATTAAATCTTGCAATAATATTCCCCATTTTAGCATCTAAGCCAACTCCAACTAATCTTGAAAATAGTTTTCTATTACCTACATCCATTCCAAAAGTTAAAGTCTCTAGCATTTTTCCATAAGAGTTCATTGTATCTACACCATGAAAAGCAAGTTCTCTTGCAATGTTCGGAGCATCTGCCCATGATGTTACCCAAGCACCACCTAGTTTTGCCATATTCTGTATATTCATAACTGCATGTACAAAACCAGCTCCTGTAATATTTCCTGGGATATCAGTCTCTCCTGTTATAACTTTAAACCTATTCCATAGTGGTCCTTCTTCTGAAGTTTGTGCTTGTTTTAAATCTCTAACTTCTTTTCTTAAAACCTTGTTATCAGGGTCTTTATCTAATCTTTTAGAAGCATCCTCTAACGCATCATTAATCCAATTTTTTAAAGTCATTTTAGGATTAGTTGACATAGTCTGCATTAATCCTAAATTTCTGTGGTTATGAACCATTCCCATATTTATAATCTCTGATAAAGACTTGTTTGCATACTTAAGATTCATTCTATAAGCAGCATCTGCATCTTTAAATACTATTATTCTATGAGCAGTACTTAATCTTTTTGCTAAATTACCAGAGCCAGTAAATCCAGATTCAATTAAATCACTAGGACCATCAAATTTTAAATGAGCTCCTGCAGTTAGATTTCTATATACACCTAACCAAAATTGATCTTCTTTTCCAGCTACTACTCCAGCATTTCTAAATGTTTCATCAATATCTACTTCTTTCATCATATCTCTATACCATTCAGCATACTTATATTTTTGCATAGTATAAGGGTCCCAGCTCTGTCTAATTAAACCACCTCTTCTTGGAGTTATCCACGCTCCCCACCTGTTTAATCTTGCCATATCATCACCCATAACTTCTGCTAATATTGAAGCAATTTTTTCTGCATTCTTATTACCGCTAACTCCAGGATTTCCTCCAGGGTGTAATTCCCATGATTCAATAAATATATCTCTGTCTATTTTTTTGCTCATATACACTTCCCATAAGCCAGCGTCTTCTAACATTTTTACAAGAATACCTTGTTTTTCCATAGCACCTTGCTTTTGTAGAAAATCTATAGAGTTACTTCCGGCTATTCTCATTTTAATAGTTCCAGTCATTCGAGCCATTATGCCTTCAAATTTATTTGTGAAGTTTTCCATAAAACTCTTGTGTTTTCTATTAGCTTCTATATTTAATAATTGATTTCGTTGTTGGATAATAGCGTCAATAGATTTTTCACCTTCTCTATTTTTAATGAATCTATCAATAGCAACTCCCATGTCGTCTTCTTTATTTTCTAATCTTAGTCTTTTTACTTCTTCAGCGACATCCTTTAATACAGTTTCTTTCTCTGTTTGAGTTAATCTATCAAATGCTTTATCTGAGTTTAATATTCCTATGCAAGCTTTAAAATCCATATTATACCTTACCTGTTATACAATTTTTAACTGCTCTCATTGCTTTACCTAAAAGCTGGTTAAATTTACTAGTGTCATTAAATTCATTATTAATTTTAGTTATTTGATCATTTACGTTTTGGTCATCTAATAACTTATAATCTTCAGTAATTTCTTTAACTTGTTTAGTCATATCGTTTAATTTTTTACCTTGAGGATCTGCTTCAACTTTTAATATTTCTTCTCTTTTATTTAAGCCTACCATTTCTTTAGGTATTTTAACATCAGCAGTTGCTAGTGAATGATTTCTATATTGATTCCAATTAGCATTAGAAAGTTGTGCTTCTCTAGAAATAGGTGTACCCTCACTTCTAACTTCAGCTTTAATGAATACAGTTCTTGATTTTATAATCTTATTATTTGCTCCTGTTCTATTAACATTCTGTATTCTAGCATCAACAATATGAAGAGGAGTACCAGGTTGTAATATGACTTCATGCTCAAATAATTTTGCCCCTTGTTCAGGAATCAAATCTTTAGGTCTAAACTCAGTTGCATTTGGCAAAGCCATTTTTGTACCTTCAGGAATTCTTACTTCTAAAAATACAGGTAAGCTTGTATCTTTCAAAGTTTTTATTGCTTCTATATTTGTACCTGCACTCTTTAACATAGCAAACATATCTCCAGTAGCTCTATTAAATGAACCATTAAAGAAAGAATCAGTATTCAATTGTTTTCCTATAATTTGACCCAAGTCTCTATCATTTTTTATTGTTCTTAAGGCAGTATTTAATACTTTAAAATTAGCAGCTGATTTACCTGAAAATATAGTTATTTGTTCATCTAATTCAAACTTATTAATAGCGCTAACTAAACTCTCATATATCTTTGCCATTTTTAAATTCTTACTTGGAAGATATTTTCCTGCATTTACAGAAGCTACAAAATCATGCAACTCAACTAATCCATTTCTAGGGTCATTCTTTCTCCAAAAATCAAGAGCGTCAACTTCTTCTGAAGTTAGTTTACTATAATATTTTTTAAGTTTAGAGTTTAACCAATTCTCCATTTTTCTAACAGAATAAGTAATTGGAAATATTTCTTTTCGTGTATGATTATAAGCGTCAGCTATATTTGCTAATTTTTTTAGTTTATTGTAGGCCGTATTATCAGTCATACCTCTTGGATTAAATGACCCGTCTTTATTAGTAAACCAAGCTTTTTGTAGAGCTTTAGGAAATCCTTTAGCATTAATTTCTACACCTTCATCAACATTTATTTTAGTAATCCAATCTTCCATACTTGCTAAAGAATCTCTTCTTGCTTGTAATGCAGATATAATTTCTCTTATCTGAGCTTCTTTCATACCAGGATAACCATTCATACCCTCAACTATTTCAACTATTTCTTTATTAGATAGTTGATATATTTTTCTTATTGCATTAAAGAAATCTGTAGGGGTCATATCATCTACGATAGCTTTTATAGCAGGATTAGTACTATTTAAGAAAGTCATTATCTCTGTTAATACTCTTGTATTAAAATCTGCTTTTCTTTCTCCTTTTGATCTAAAGTTTAATGAACCTCCAGCATCTATAGAATGAACATTACCACCTCTATCAACAATTAAATTTTCAGGAGCAGCCCAATCTCTGTTACCTAACCAAGCATGAACCATCGTAGTTTCTCTCAATTCTCTTAGTTTCTTAGGAAATCTCTTCTTCATAGTCTTTAAAAACTTAGGAGTTAATCTTTCTCCTTTTTTCCATCTAGAAGCTATTCCGTGAGGTTTACCATCCTTATAAACTAATCTAACAGTAGGACCTCTTTGTCCTAGTAACCTTTCAATAATAGCAGAAGCAATCCATTCATTTGCAGCCCATTCAGAATTTTTAGGAGTTTTTAAATACCAAGTCTCTCCTGTTTGTTTATGAACCATCATAACACCATCATTTGAACCTAACTTAGCAGGTGTAATATCAAAGTCTTGTGTTCTTAAAGGCATATCAGCCATAACCCAATTAGGTGGACTCATTTTAGCATTTAATTCACCCATAGTTGGACCTTCATTTTCTAATAATCTCATAGGAGCTGGTAACATAGGAGGAACATAACCAGTTTCTTTATTATATGATCTCTGTAAAGAAGCAGCATCAATATCAGTTAGTATTCTTCCATCAGGATTTGCTTTAGCTAAATTTCTCGCAGCTCTTATAATAGCATCTACATTTACATCTTTACCTTCTGCAAATTGAGCAGCAGCTACTTGTAATGCAGCTTCATGTCTTTTATGAGGAACATTTGTAAACCAACCATATATTCTAGGAATCCCTGCTCTGAATCCTGCACCAACAACACCGCCAGCAGCAATATTATAAAATGAATCCATTAAAGTATAATCAGCTTGTTCTTGGTGTTTAGCGTAAGCTGCAGGTATTTCAAAAGCTGTAGTCCATGCTGAAGCATGAACAAATCCTTGAGCAAGTCTTACTCTATTTAAGGTATTTAACGTTCTAAATCCCATATAACCTTTGTGCATAGCATTTAAAAAGCTAGCTCCTGTTCCTACAAAAGGAATAAATGTAATACCAATATTAACTGGATCCCATAAAGCAGAACCTAGTCCATGAGTAAACATGTGAGCTTGTCCCCAAGCAGAAGCTTGACTAGCCGTTAATTGATATTTCATTTCTCTTAATTTTCGTTCGTATAATATTTGGGCTTCTCTGTCTGTTACTTCATTATCAAAAGTAAGCATTCCATTTAATCCATACTTATCATTAGCTTCTTGAGGGGAAAGTTTAGGTCCATCAGCTTGAGCTGCAGAGTTTAATTCTGTTATTCTAGATACAACTGAACGACTTCTTGAACCATCGTCCATTGTAAAATCAGGAGTGTTAATTAAATCTCCTCCTCCTTCTAAACCTATGTCATTCCATTCTAAAGTTCTAAAATCTCTATTATGCTCCCAAGCAGCATCCCCAGCCCAATCAGCACTAACTTTCATAAAGTTGTGCCCGATAAAAGGCATTATGTTTGTATCATCTGCCTGTGGTAATTTCACTATTTATATCCTCTCCATTCTAACGCAGAAGTTGCTGCGTCAGTTTCAAGTTCATTAGCTTCTCTTATTTGATAGTTTTTTTGAGCATGTATATAAGAGTTTAAATCATCCCAACTTAATACAACTCTTCGTACATCATCTTCTCCAGGAGCAGTTCCTTGTCCGTGAAATGAAACAGGCCAAGTCATACCTAATGAATTTGTCCATACTAATTCAACTCCAGAACCGTCAGCTGTATTTCTCCATGAAACATTTATTGATGCATTTTCTTTATGCCAGTCTTTGTAATTAATTAATCCTTCAGAATCTAAAACACCACCTTGTTTCATTGGAACAAGATCTAATTTAGGTAATTCATCATTAATAAAAGTTTTTAATCCATTGTCATAATCTTCTTTTTCAAAAATAATAGTTCTACCTTTGTCGTCTTTATATGATGATCTTTCAATTAATACTCCTTGTTCAGAAACTATAAATTTATCTTCAACAAATCTCTTAAATGCTTTAGCAGCAGATCTTTGGTCTCCGTCTCTTATAAAACTATTAATAGCATAATTTTCTAAAAGAGAAATCCAACCATCTACAAAAGATCCTGCATTATTATTTTGAGCAGTTAAAGCAAGTCTTATTGGCTCAAAACTATTTCTAATATCTTCTTTAATTGTTTTAACAATAGCTTGTTGATTTGGACTTAATTTAGTTATATCAGCTTTATTTAATATTCCATTTTTAACAATATCTTCTGCAACAGGAGATTCTAAATATTGGATTGCTGCATCCCATTTAGGATCAAGCATTTTACTTTGAATCATTTGATCGAGTAAAATAGGAAAGTATTCATCTCCATGCTCTTGTTTTAAAAACATAAAGAAAGCTAGTGCTTGCTGTGCATCTGGAAAAGCTTTAATTTGCATTGCATAATTTTCAGCAACATCATCAGAAACAATTTTTAAGTTCCATGAATCAACTCCAAATTTTGTTTGAAGATCTAGTATTTCTTTGTATGCTGCTTGTTTAGTTGCGAAAGCTTCTTCATATCCATCCTCACTTGGATCAACTTTAGTAGTTAGTCTCTCATATAATTCTGGTCTGTATTCTCTAGCCCAAGCCATAGGATTTTCTCTAATCATCTTATTAAAGATTTCTATATTTTTTGATACTGCTAAAAATATTTTTTCATCTCTTTTATCTCCGGTTAACATTTTTTCTTGCAGTTCTTCTAATAACCCGCCCTGAATTGCCATATCTCCTGAATAAGCTTCCTTAGATTTATTATAAATTGTCTTGGCCATTTCAACATCTCGTCTATAGTTATCAACTACTTTTGATTTTTCTCCATGAATAGCAATTAAATTAGCTTCAACATCTTGAAATTTAGGTTCTCCAGTAGTCATTATAGAGTTTAAATTCTTTTCTTTTTGACTATTAACTTCATTAATAAATGCCCCATCTTTTTCTACTTTTTTATTTTCTAATTGTTTAATTAGACTCTGTTGAGTATCTATATCTAAATGTTTTTGGAAAAGTTTTCCACCTAATAAAGCTTTAGCTGATTCAATTTGTTCAACGTCTCCTTTTTGAATAATAGATTCAACAGTATCTTTAATCATCTTGCCAATAATAGCTTTTTTCTTTTTATTTAATTTAGCAATATTAATTCTACCAGCATATCCTTCTATTTCTTTAGTGTCAGGATTATCATAAGTAGTAAATAAAGCTTCTATCTCTTCAATTTTTTTTACAATTTCATAAGGGTTTTCCATAAGAACTTGAGTTGCAGCCTTTGCAGCTTCTTCAATTCCTACTAAATCAGCAGTTACAGAAGCTTCTGCTTCATATCTAGTTGCAGTTTCAAACTCGGAAGCTAATAGTGTATTGTGATTTATTTCCCAATTATCAGAAGCCCATTTATTAGGAGCATTCTTTTTAATCTCATCAGATTTCTTTTTAAAAGACTCTATAACTTTTTTAGTATGTCCTTCAGCATTTAGGTTAGGATTTTCTTTTTTAATTCTTTCATTCTCTTTAACCATCCAAATTTGCATATCTGATTTAGATTTAGATAGCCAAACTTTACCTTCTCGCTCATCTTTTACTTTCTGATACTTGTCAACTACACCAGCTGTCTTTTTTATATTATATCCTAGATTACCACTTTGAGAAGCAACTTGTATTTCTCCTCCAGAGAAACCTGTATACGCATCAGTAACAGTAGTACGCGTTTTATATTGATTATCGTATGTAGGAATTTTAACCATATAAACCTTCCTCTTTTCCATAATTATAAGTCTCAGTACCACCAGTTAGTAAAGTACCTGCTGCATTCATTTTTCCAGCCCAATAAGCAGATTGACCAACAAACCTAGATTTAGCAGCTGAAGCTGTATAACCTGCTTTTTTAACGTCTCGATTATATTTCATTTTTTGTATTTCCCAATTACTTGCTATCGCTGAATCCTCTATAACATCAATAACGGAACCCTCCATAGTAACTCCAGCTTTAGCATAAGAAACTCTTTGATTTCCTAATAATCTTCTATATCTTTTTTGATGTTCTTTATGATCAATTTCGTATTGTCGATCAGCTAATATTTTATTATTTTCTGCAATTTTAGCATTGTATTCATTAAGATCACGCTGCATCTTACCTTGTTGGTAAGCTGAATATGCTGAAACAACTGTCCCAGCGGCCATCATTGCAAATATTGCTTTACTCATAGAATTTTACCATTTTTACATAATCCTCTTTGTTAGGACCAAATTGTTTTAATTCCGCTTCTGTAGTAAATCCTAAGTACTTAGCGAACTTTACTGCATCAGCAAAATCTTTTAAAACCTGACAATGAACCCTGTGAAACTTAAATTGGTCCGATATCTGTTTTAAATAAAATCTTATGTCTTTTATACAACGAATTTTATTATTTTTAAACTCTGGAGATAGAAACATGAATGCTTCTCCGACCCCATTCCATTGCTTCATAACTCCACATATCCCTAGGATTCTAGGTTTAGGCTTGTTATCATACCAAGAAAATGTAGCCCCTCCGTGTTTTAACCCAGATACTACAGCATCCCAAGTTTTACCATAGTTTTCTATAACTTTCTTCTCTGGTCCTTCTAATTCCAGTAAGTTAAAATGCCATTCTTCATAAGGTACTACTATCATTATTCGTATGTGCTCATCTGTATCATTATAGCGGATATAGTACAAGCTTGCGCAGTATCCGATTTAATATATAATTTGTTCTCCGTTGAATACGTTGCCGGCATTAAAAATGTATAGTCACCTGTTTTAGGTGCAGTTGCCGACATTGTACTAGTTGTTGTTCTAAATGGAACTACTTCTACACTAGTAGAAGTTGGTCCAGCTTTTAATGCAGGTGTTTCAAATACTCTAAATATAGCTTTATCAATTCTACCTCTTTTACCCTGAGTTGTTCCATATTGACTACGAGGTTCTACATTAACAGATTCTAATTCTGCTGTAAATGGTAATCCTACATGACATTTAGTAGTAGGATTAGTTAATGTTATAGCTCCTGATGATACTGTTTTTCTAGATTCAACCGCACCGTTATTTAATACGGCTACTACTTCACCTTCTAAATGACTTAATCCAGTTAAAGTACTTGTTGAACCACCTGAATAAGTTAAACCAGAATCTACAAAAAATTGATCAGCTTCTGTATCTCCATTAGCTTCTCTGTATTCTTGTTCCATAAATTCTACATATTGTTTTACGGCACCATTAATTGTTCTTTCCACAATCATATATAATGTATCAGCTGCATCATTTACTCCAGGAATAACAGCAAGACTTTTAACTATAGAACCCGATTGGTTTGTAGTTGCTAATCTAACAGTATCAGTAGACTCAACTTTTAATAATGGTCCTTTTGGATTTGTTTCTCTTACAGTTACAACATTCGCAGCAGGGTTTGCTACTACAAAATCTGCATGAGCATTAATAGCAGTATATATATTATCTGCTGTAGTATTATTATTTGTTTCTGTTTTAAATTGATTTGTTCCTGCGGTTCCAGTTGTAATTGAAGTAAAAGTAACAGTTGATCCATCTGACTTTGTAAATTTTAAAGTTTTTCCTGCAGCTATATTACCGTAATCAGTTACAGTAATAGTACAGCTATCTTTAATACCACCAATACTATGCTGGTGCCAAGCTAGAACTTCTTGAGCTCTATAATAAGTAAATCCTATTAATTTACCATCAGCTCTTCTTATCCATAAAACCATATTGGGATAAGTTTGAAAATAAGCTTCTTCAAAATTACCGAATCCTAAGTGTTCTGATAACACCGACATATCAGGACTTGTAAATGAATCATAATCAATATTATAAGCAAATTCTCTTAAACGTTTTTTATTCTTACCTATATATAAAGTTGATTTAGAAGCAGGGATAACTCTCTTATCAGCAGCTCCATCTTTTGTTTCATTAACAACTTGAACAGTAGTAGCAGTTAATCCTTGAGTTGCAGAACCTGACGATAGATTAAATGTTCCATCCTTTGTAAATATATGTAAGTATCTTCCACCGTACATTCCAGTTATTTGGTTTACTTGGTCTGTTGATAAAGTAAATGTAAGTGAGTTATCAGCATTAACAGCAGCATCTCTATCAGTAGGACTATATGTATCAAAATCACTTGTTGATGAACCCCATACTGTATTTGGATGTGTATTTGTATTTGCATAAAATAATCTTTCTTCAAAGAAAGTAACTTTAGTAGGATAATTTCCTGTATAAAATGCTCCTAATCTCCAATCTTTTGTAGCATTACCAGAGCCACTATTTTCAATTGCAAAGTCTGCGTGAACTGTAGCAGTTACAGATGTTCCAGAACTATAACCTGTAATTTCTGCAGCTCCCCATTTATCTGGGCTTTTCATTCTTATCCATCTTCCAACGTCATTCGCAGTAAAAATACTTGAGCTTGCTGTAACTGTTACTGATCCTGTAGTACCACTTGCATATACAGTTGTTGAAGTAATGTTTGTATTATTATATGGACCATCAACAAAATCTACATCTGATATTGTCCAAGCTGTATGACCTGTTCTAGATAATTTTCTAGGGGGATGTGATTCATGAACTAAGTATAATACGTCAGCTGATTGAACAAATTCTATTCCATCGATCTGTGCTGCTGTATAAGTAGTAGATATTTCATAAGGAGTAGTACCACTTGATACAATAATACCCTCATCTTTATAAAATCTAAGATAGTTATGGCCAAATTCTAAGATATATGCTTGTGTTTTAGAAAATACAAAAGGAACTAATCTAGCTCCTGAATTAGAACCTGTAGATGTTTTAATCTCTCTAATAAATCTTGTTCCTGGTCGTTTAACTAAACCACCGTGCATTAAGACTTGAAAATTATTAATTAGGGAAGCACCATTATAGTACTTGTCCATGTCGATACGACCGTTTAATCTTGGACTAAGTTCTCCTGAAGTGAAGTTTGTAAGTATTGGTGAAGAATCTGCCATGTCATTTTAAGTCGTATATTTATTCCATCTGTAATCACTTAAGTTAGAGCCTACTGTTCTTGAATCTAACCAGAAATCTGCGACTATACCCTCCGGTGTACCCTCAACTGCATCAGCACTTCTTGCAGAAGCAAGTTTTTCATAATATAATTTGTACATCATATCTAATGTTTTAGGGTCTTGTAATAATGGCATAGCTAAGTTTGCTGCTAATTTAATAGCTAAAACATCAACTAATAATGGGTCATAAGTACCAACGTCTGTATTTTTAAATATATATGTACATTTAAACGTATCTGTTTCTGTTACTAATTTGTCACCTTCAATTTTATATTCTACTTGATCATCTTCTGGTTTTACTATTCTTAACCAATCAGTTGGTAGTTGAAATTCAGCTGTAAAATAATAAGCTGGAGTATTTGAAGTTTTAGATAATGAAGCTCTTTTTATACAGCAATTCCAAGGATGTTGTCTAAATAATGCATCTCTAGTATCATCAAATAACTCATTAGCAAATCTTGCAGCTTTAGTATCTTCTGTTAATGAAGATATAAATTCTGCACCTAATAAGCCCAATGCTCTGTTTACAATATTTATCTTTGTTGTCGCCATATTTTTTCCTTATAGACCAAAGGGGCCGCAATAGCTAAGCCCCTTCAGTTTGAGTTTATTAGTCGACTACATACATGATATAGCCTACTAGATCGTCACCACTCACAATAGCTCCTGGAGATGTAGCTCTGATAATAACTCCACCTTGACTTTCGAAAAGGTAAGTTCCACCAGTCGCAGTAGTACCAGCACCAAAATTTTGGTAACCAGCAGTATCTACGTCTAAACCATCTACAAGACCATCTATGTCAGCAGCAACCGCATTGCCGTCAGTATTAGTGTAAGCGTCCCATCCTAAATCTAATGTAGCTGAACCAGTAGTCCAATTTACATAAGCGTTTGAAGATGATAACAGAACACGTACTTTCCCTGCTGGTAAAGAACAAAGAGCCACAGATGAACCTGCGTCTCCAGCTCCGTCTTGATCATGCGTAAAGTAAGCAATTCTTACTCTTCCGTGATAATCATGAACAGCATTTTGTACCACAGGAGACGACGTAGCGTTTGTATACTCAGTACTTTTTTGAGTTGTTACAGCCATGTTATTCTCCTATTATTCTGCACACTTAATTTCTAACACTTTGCCCTCTTCCATTCGAGTTGCCCCGAAAGAAGCCGAACAATATACTTGGGTAGAGTTTCTTTTGTCTCTTCTTGGTCCAATATCAACATTGATATCAGCGCCAACAGCCATAAGAAGACCACTTTTAGCATAAGCAATTACTCTTCTGTGAGAAGAAGCGTCAGCTGCAACTCTTTCAGTTCTTACGAATTGAAAGCCCATGAACGTGTTAACTTCACCAGCAACAAGAGCTTTGATTGAGTTAAAATCAGAGCTAGTTACTTCAGTAGTTTGTAACAGATCAGTGACTTGCTTAGAAGTTACGATAATGTATCTTGGATCTGAAGGATCAGTCTCATTCGCGTCCAATAACTGTTTCGCTTTTCTAAGTTTTGCAATTGTAAGGCCCGAGTTAGTCGCACCTCCTGACTCTACGTAATTCACAGCGATTTGGCTTGCTGCATCAAAAGGTACAGTTGTTCCACCAGTTTTACCTGATTTAGCTGAACCGAATGCTGCTTCGATGATAATATCATCCATTTTTCTGCCAAGTGCCCAAGCGGCGTTTTGTGCGTATGGAGATGCTGGGTCGATTAAAAGTCTGATTCTGTCAGTTCTGTCAATCATATCCGCCCAATCAAAATCTCTTAATGATACTTGTCTTCTATCATGTGGAGTTGAGATTAGAGGAGTGTCAGAATGTCTAGAAGTAACTTCTACCGCATCAACAGATCCAATACGATCGTAGTATTCAAACTCTGCTTTTTGTGATTCAACCCGTACAAAAGGTCTAAGTTTCGAACCTTTTTGTTGTAAAAGGTGCTCAACGTTAGCTCTGTACTGATTGACAAAAGCTGTAGTTATTTGAGTTGACATACGATTTTGCCTCCGTTAGTCATTGTTTTTATAGTTAATCGAAAACGCTACCCAAGTATAACCTTAGACATTTTCTCCCCTTGTTTACGTCTGTGGGTACTGTCGACGGGTGGACCTCGCGGCTACCCACCAGTCATCTACTATATAACTAGTAGACAAATTCGTACAATCTTTTTTTACGCTGGCTTAACCGGAGTTTCATCAGGGTATGCGAGTTTATATAAGCCGTCCATTTTAGCGACTGCTTCTCTATGCCCTACGTGGTCTCCAGATGTATACGCCGTCATAAAAGTCTGATCCCTATTATACCTAGCAATTTCTTGCTGTGCTTGTTGAGGGGTCATAACAAAAGATCTAGCTTGAGCAGCATCAGTTGCGCCCTCTGCTAAACCTTCTCCAATCTTAGCGAATAGTTTAACAAACATCGGATTATTTCCATTACCCGTACTTTGTAACCATTGTTTTAGACCGTCATCTCCATAGGAATCAACTGCTCTTTTAGCAAGATCGATTCTTTCATCATAAGCTTTACCGAACTCTTTTTTCAATCCAGTAACCCATTCAGCCGCTTTTTGGCCATCTGATTCACCTGATAGTTCAGCTTTCTTACCTATATATTCATGGTATCCATCATATATAGCTTTAGCTTGTGAAGGAGTTAAACCAGCTTTATATGATAAGTCTTTGAATTGTGTTTCAAAACCCTCATCATATTCCATTCCTTCTGGAAGGGTTGGTCTATCTCCAAATTGGTAACCGTCAGCTTTTTCAGGTCGTCCTAATTGACTATGAAAGGAACTGATTTCTTCATCAGTAGCACCTTCTCCTGGTAAAGCTATTCTATTTTTACCTATTAGTTTTTGGCCATTTATATAACTTTTGGCCATGCTTCCAACATCTTTGATGTCGGCTAGCGAAGGGTCATTTCGTATATCTTCAGGAAGCCCAGATCTCCAATCTGCAGGTGCTTGCGCATCTGTCGCTGGAGCGTCCGAGCTACCCGTTAATACGGACCCAGTTTGTTCTTGATCACTCATTTATTGCCTCCTGGTTGATCATGTTTTTAAAGTCCTCAGGTTTCTTATTTAGAAACTTGAGTATTGACACAACGATACGTCTCATACCTTCTCTGTGAGCTGTTTCGTGCGAATCGTTCGGTACATGTGTAGTATCCAATACGAATCCTGTTTTACAAAGATGATCTAATACTATTTCACCATCTTTTGTATTAAACACTGCTTTATAGTGTTCGTGTAATTTCTCTAATCCCAGTTTATCTTTAGCCAACTTGATTTGCCTCTCTTTGTGCTAGGTTAGCATCAGCAACATTTTTACCTGCTTCACTTTCCATCTTAGCTTGCTCAGCCTCCATCATTTGTTGTTGTGCTTCTTGTCTAGCTTGTCTCTCCTGATCAACTTGTTCTTGTTCATTTAATATTTGAGGTGGAGCGTCTAATAAATGGTGGAAGTATCTAAACGTTTCATCCACATTCATATTATCTAGTAACTCAGGTTTAACTTGTAATAATGGTGCCATACTTTCAAATAGTCTAGTAATAGTAAACATTTGATTAGATTTTTGAGCTTTAGCAATAGGTGATACATATTCTATCTTCATTTCCATACCTTCTAGTTCAGAAGGAGCTTCTGGAATTAATCTTCTTCTAGATAAAATTTGGAATACTCTATCAATAAGTGGACCTAAAAATTCTACTTGTAATCTACCAACCATTGGACCCATAAGTCTCATTTTCTCTTCTTGTCTTGCTACAACTTCAGTAGCTGTCATATTAGGATTCTTTTGATTTTTAGATTCAGGTAATTGCATCCAATCAACGTGGTATGATTGTAATATATGCTCACGTCTATTCTGAATAATATCTAGTCCTATATCTAATCTAGCATTAGTTTGTAATGGTTCAATTCTATCTTGTGTACCTGAACGATAGAAGTTTAATCCACCAGGAACAGTTCTTACAGGTAATATAAATCCATCGTCAGGCACAAGTAAGGGAGGGTCGGTAACTTTTTGCGCAGCTTTAATAACTGTCTTCATCATTTGATTTACCATTTTAATATCTGGTAAACAAGTCATTGATGGAGAACGACCATATATCTCACCAGCAACTTTTTGCCAACGAGGAACCATATATGGAAATTCATCAAAACCACCTTCTTCTAATAATGCTTTCTCTTCAACTAAAACATAACAAGACTTATAATTCTTCTCTGTTTTCTTTTTGATAGGCATACCATAAGTTTCAGATGGCTCAACTGCATGTATAACATCAAATTCTCTATAAGGGTCTTTTTGTGAAATCTTAACTACATTTTCTGGAACATTTTCTCCAAATCTTTCTATTAGTTGTCTACCTGTTCTTTTATATTTTCTATATAATGTATCAACAACACCTGCATCATTCTCTTGAATAAAACAATCAGCTAAGTGATACGTTCTAAAAGATATAGGTGCTCCGGCTTTATCTTGAACCATCATCACACCTGTACCAAAGGAGCCCAAGTCTAAATAAAGTTCATGTGCTTGGGAATTGAAATTTGTTTCTGGAATATTAAAAACTCTATCATATAATATATTAGTAACTGTATCTAACCATGTTTTAACAGGAAGTTCTCTGTTTAGTTGATCATCAAAAGTTTTTAATACAAACCATCTTTGCGAAGGGGAAGTTAGAAAGCTGTGAAGACCTGATGCTAAATTTTCATTAGCTAATGGAGCTGTTGTATCAAATATCTTTTCATATCTATTTGTATCACCTCTATAACGAAGTGTAGAAAAGTCTCCTCTATTAGGATTTACATATTCTGCACAATCCTGCCAAAGGTTTTCCCATGGAGTTCTAAATGATTTTAAAGACTCCTGCTTGGAAATAATTTTAGTTACTAAATCTCCGTCCATTAATTACTGTCCTAATAAAGTTTTCTTAGCAATAGCTGCTTCTTCTTCCACACCTTGTCCTGACGTTAATATAGTTTTTCTTCTACTATATCTCTGTCTTTCCTTAACCCTCGCGTCAGCACCTGCACTCGGATCCGGTTTTGGAGCCGGTGGTGGTGGCGGAGGAGGTGGTGGTGGACTAGGTCTTCTAAAAATGCCTCCCATTTACCCTCCTAATATTCCATAATCATTTTCAGCGAAAGTTGGGAGCTTTCGCTTATCTATTGTTAAATCCCTTGTTCCCAATGCAAGGTACCTAAATGCGTCAGCAGCGTGACTTGTCCAGTCATGCAAAGGTTTATCACGATACACTTTACGCTTCTCGTCATAATCTTTTCTGTACTGCCGCAAAGCCTCAACTAGAGTTGTACACCTTTTTTCGTCAAAATAACACCTAGGAATTATACTTCTTGCAGCTTCTATCCCGTCCTCAATAAGTACATGCGGACAAACATGGAACCGCAATCCGAGGTCCCTAGCTACTTCAAATCTTGATTTTCCAGTCCCCATTTCTCTAACTTTAATATCATGAGGAGCTATATGCTTTCCATATATATAATCCTTCTCTCTGACAACCTTAACATAATGGGGTATACCCTCTCCTTGGTTTTCATAATAATCTATGATTCTATATTCATTACCAAATTGCTGAAAAAATATAATAGCTGTTGAATCACCCATACCTAAATCCCATGCTGTATGGACTTCTAATCTAGGTTCATGAGGTACTTCTTTTATCCGTTCTTCAGCTAATGCTTTAGCCATTAAACTACCATAATAAGAACCAACTAATGGAGCATCAAAACTGCAAAAAAATTCTTGTTGTATTAATTCTTCAGGCATTCCTGCATTACGTTCATCTTCTATAGCTTCAGCAGGAACAGCACTTGTATCATCAACACTTAATCGTTGACAGAACCATTTGTCATTTCTAGAAGCCATATTAAATAAATCATATCCGTGATTTCTACCTCTTGCGGTATAAATAAAAACCGCCCATCCTCCATTCTCTGCCAAGATGGGACGAACGAGATCCCAGGCCCTTGGATCCTGAAGACTGAATTCTGAGAAGATGACTCCAATGGGGTTTGATCCCACCAAGCGGTCAACGTTATCTGTTCCAACAACTTGGTAAATGGACCCATTCTTAAGTTCCAGTCTCATGTCTGTATTGTTTACAGAAGCCCAAAGTTCTTTTGGAAAATGTTCTAGAAACCCTCTTCCTGCTTTTGTCATCCCATCCCATACAATTTTTCTTCCTTGGTTATATGTAGGTAACAAATGCCAATATAAACCTCTTCTTTTTAAAGCTGCCGTGACACACCAATTGACTGATAATAAGTCTTTACCTGCTCGTCTGTGCCATACTGCAACTGCACGTTTACCACCTTTTTCTAAAAAATTCCAAAGGTCTTTTTGGTAATCACGCGGTCGCCAGTCGTGTGGGACCGATATTTCCATAATTTACTTTTCTTCTTCTGCAAATTGCACAAGGTTGACTTTTAGTCCACCGTCAAGATTAGCATCCATTTCGATAGCTTTTCTTTTTGGTGCAACGTATTGTGCTAATTCCTTATTTGCTTGAAATCTTAACTCAGGAGTATTGCTATTATCCATGGAAATATTAGCTAATGCTTCAATAGGATCACATCCAAGTTCTTCTAACTTAGCTTGTACAGCTTTAGTCTTCTCACCTAAAGAACCTTTAGGTCTACCTGCACCTTGTCTGAATCCTCCTGCTCCTTGTGTACTCATTAAAATATTATTGCTCCTAATATAAACGCACCTATAATAGCTGCATATAAATATTTACTCTTTAGACAACAGTTCAGGCACTGTTGGCATACTAGTTTTATTTTGTTTAACATAGTCCTCCTCTAACGTCTCAAATGTTGCAACGTTGTTATCGTTTAGTATTACTTGTTTCTTTGCTTCCTCAAAACTAGGAGCTTCAAGAAACATAACACGTACATTCGCCATTAAATCTGGCTTTTCCATTATACGCACTTTCCATTGCATAGTAAACTATATATTCTGTTTTTTCTCTTCTTGACACCAAAATCTTATAATAGGTTTACTTAGCTCTACATCCTTTGGATTAAACGTTTCCATCATTTTACCGCCTTCTACATAACCCGCAAGCGCACATTCTCTATACGAATCAAATATAAATGCCGGATTAGTCAGCGGAGTGTAGCAAGTACCACTAGCACAAAGTTGTAAAATAAGGATAAATTTAATCATATACTAGTATATATATACTTTTAATTATTAGTATATTGTATTTATTGACCTCTACAGTCGAATTAGAAAACTTTTTTTATTTTTCTTCTACTATAGTGTCCCTTTATTAATTTGTCCGTTTAGGCATTTTATCCGTTAGCAAAAACGCCCCCTACCAAAATACGCAACATGCATGCATGTATTTCGTAAAATTCTCTTTTATACCCCAGGTTGAAATATATTGAAATATTTTGTGGGAGAAAAAACGTTTTTCTCTTTAACTACTATCCTCGTTCAATAACTCATAAATAATAAATAAAGAATATAAAATCTCGATTTAAAATTTAATAATTAAATTTGAGAGGGAGAGAGTAGTGTGATTTGATACATTTTGATTATTAATTAATTTATTCGTTAAATAATTAATATTAGTTTATAATGATTATAACTAACAATGAATAATTATTGAAATATATTGAAATATTTTGTTACTAAAAAATTAAAAATATTTGTTTACAAAACGAATAAAATAAAATATATTGATTTTGATTATATAAAAAAAATATAATTGTTGATTTAATAGGAGAAATAAAATGAAAAAATCTATGAAGATTTATCATTTTAATATCGATGAATCAACTTTGGATGTAAAAACTACTCCACAAATAACACAAATTTATAAAATTGTGTTAAAAAATGGAGAGTTGGAGATATCGGAAGATAATTTGAAAAAATTATTGGAAGAAGGTAAAAAAGATGGAGTTTTAAAAACTCGTCAATCTTCTGCAAGAATTTTTCAATATTATAAAAATGTGATGATATCTGATGGATTTCTGAAGGTGAAATCTGAAGAAAAATCCGAAGTTGTTCAAGATGTTGTAAATGCATAAATAAAAATGAAGAATCCCCGTGAGAAATTGCGGGGATTTTTTTTATATAACTACGATTTCATTAAGACGAATGTAGATTAAGCTATAACGGATTAATACCAGTTATATTAATTTATCTGTTTCCCGAATTAAATTTTTAAAATATATATATAAAGAATTAATTAAAAAATTAATAAGAGAGGAGGTGCTGTGAAAGTAAAGAAAACGATTCAAATCGAAGTAGAATATAATATCGACGATAGTATTTCGGATATTGATTTTACGAGAGTTGAAAATTTCGACAATTTTAATTTTGATGATAGCGTAGATATATTATCTGTTAAAGAATCGAAAGTTGAAACGGAAGGTACAATAACGATTTCAATTAATGAAAAAGAAGAGTCGGCGTTAAAATCTTACGATTTAGGTTTGACGAACGAATTAAAAAAATCACTTCTTAATAAATTAGTTGGAAGAATGTGCTTAGAGTTAAATAAGGAGATATAATGAAAATAAAAGTTGTTGCAATTGTTGATACAGGAGACGATGATGGAATAGTTTACGACGGATTAGCTATGGAACATTCAGTCGGATTACTAGGAACGATCGTTGATTGGAATGTAGAATATAATATAACAGAAACGGAGGTAGAAAAATGTCGCACTTCCTCGGCAAAGTAGTAAAGCTTATCAAGACGCATAAGCCAAAAGATGAAGGAGAGAAAGATATGCTGAAAAGGTTTGAAGACCATACTACAGTATTTATCCGACTAGAAACAATATTGGAGTCGAAACAAAGACAACCAATACAATTACCACTTTTTAAACAATAACTCTCCTAGAAGCTCCCTGTATAGATTACTATATAGGGAGTTTTAAACAATTTTTTTAAAAAAACTATCCAAAGTTACTAATATACCAATAACTGATGTATCCAGATGCAAAATTATCATTGGTATTCTTATTAAATATTCATTATTGGTATTATATATTGGGACTCACGGAATTATTGGGCCCGTTAATAATAATCCGTTTACAATAGTTATTATTCATTATATATCTAGAAATATATTAATTACGAGGTAAAATTATGAAGCAATACTTAATTTACCTAGCTATAATTGGTATACCTGTAGCATTTATGTTCTTACTTGGATATATTGGCTACTTGATGCAATAACGCAAGAGAGGAGAAAAAGCGTATGACTGCAAACGTCGAAACAATGGCTTATGCTGGACAAGTGCCTTGGCACGGTCTCGGACACAAGGTTGGTGAGGATGTTACTCCAGAACAAATGGAGCTAGTCGCAGGTCTAAACTGGAAAGTTAATAAAGTTCCGTTTCAGAACCCTGTAACTGGTGAACAATCCGATTCTTACTTTGTATTAGTTCGTGATTCGGATGGTAAGGAACTAAGTCCGTGTGGTCATCAGTACGTTCCTGTGCAAAACAGACAAGCGCTTGGATTCTTCAAGAAGTTCACCGATTCTGGTGATATGACTCTCGAAACTGCGGGTTCACTTGACGGAGGACGAAGAATATTCGTGTTAGCGAAGACTTCTGAGTCGTTCTCTATTAAGGGTAAAGACAAAGTAGATTCTTATTTACTTTGTTATCATCCGCATATTTGGGGTCAGTCGCTTAGGATTATGTGGACTCCTATTCGTGTCGTATGTCAAAATACTTTGACGATGGCACTGGATAGTAAACAATCCGAGTTCCGTATGCCGCACGTTCAAGAATTTGACGTCGGTGTTCAGTTTCAAGCTGAACGGGCTCTCGGGTTAGCTCATAACAGAATGGAGACATTCAAAGAGCAAGCTGAACTATTATCTTCCAAAGAATTCACAGACAAAGAGCTGTGGAAATATTGGATTATGCTGTTTCAGCCATCTCTTAAAAATGAGCCGAATCCAACACCTGAAATGTTTAATCGCACTCTTGAGTATTTGAATCAGGTTATTCATACTCAACCGGGATCGACGGTCGCTAAGAATACGTGGTGGCAAGCTTTAAATGCCGTTACGTATTATATGGACCATCAATCAGGACGTGATCGTGATGCTACAATGACTTCAGTATGGCTAGGTCAAAAAGCCGCGTTAAAAAGACGCGCATTAGATTCTGCTGTTACAATGGCACAGAATTAATAAATCCGTGATTCGGGGCTAAAATGGCCCCGATTCGCATATATTCCCGCCCCATAGATGACCATAGATTAACGATTTAATACTTTTATGATAGATACTATGTATGAAATTAATCCGTTTACAAATAATTTTAAAGTGATATTATAATTTAATAACTAGAGAGGACAACATGAAGAAATATATGATAATCGAGCCTGGTCTTACTTATCTTAAAAAGTTTCAAATAATTACTGAAACAAAATTAATTAAAGCTAAAAAAGACTTCGGGTGGACTAAAGACTACCAACCATTCACATATACTAATGACGCAGAAAAGTTATCTGGCTGGTATGAGTTCAAAGCGGAAAAATTACATAATAATTAATTAATCCGTTTACATAT
>VTLG01007863.1_pt1 | contig 24760 bp, 37 predicted proteins | sample 4694571 | NCBI WGS metagenome assembly VTLG01 (sample SAMN12604809, study PRJNA352737) | marine metagenome | biome: ENVO:00000447; feature: ENVO:00000209|ENVO:00000569|ENVO:01000036; material: ENVO:00002151; isolation source: viral sequences binned using virsorter ...
AACGGGTGCAACAGAAATATTTGCTAAAGTTGTTTTAGCTATAACCTCAAACGGTCAAAAAGTTAGAACAAATTACAATCAGGCAGTAGAATTAGTTAAAGATTATATTGCAAATGGTAAATTTACAGAAGGTCAACACACCTATTTTAATCCCAAGACAAAACAAGACGTAAACAAACCTGCTTTTTATATAACAGATACGTTTGGTGATACTAAATTAGTTGGTGGTACTAGATTTTCAAATATAAGACAATCTCTTATGATGGTTGATAGTCTTGTGAAAGAGTATGGGATGGAAGGCGCAATGAGGTTTTTATTAGAAAAGCAAGTAGGCTCAGAGATAGGCGAAAAATTGGGTTATGGTAGTGCTATAACAAAAACAAAACTTCACTATGGCGCTGAAAGATTAGGCAAAAAAATTGGTGCTTTCTTTTTAAATATGAATGGGATAAGTGAACTACCAACGTATGACCAATGGTGGTCAAGGACTTGGAATAGATGGATGGGAACACCACTTACACAGGCAGGTAATCTACAAGATACACCGAGAAATGATAGTGAGAGGTCTGCTATGTCTATGGTTTTAAATAGAATAGCTGACAGGTTAACTGATAGCAAAGACCTTAACCCTTCAGGTGACAGAATAAAGCCTGAAGATGTTCAAGCTTTGCTTTGGTATTACGAAAAAGATTTGTATATTAACGCAGGTGCAACACCATCAGATTTAGTAAGTTTCAAGGGTGTTGCTGAGGAAAGGTTAAAGGTAATAAATGCACAACAAACTAGCACATCCACGGACTCTAAGGAGTCTAACAAAATTGAAAACCTTAGGCTTGTTGGACAGGGCAAACAAACCGAAAGTCCTGAAAGCATTAAGGCAAGAGCTGATAGGCTTAGAGAGGGTCTTAGGAAAGGAACTTCTTATCAAATAAAAGCCTTTCATGGTACTAACACAACTGAAATAAAAAAATTCGACCCTGATAAGGGTTCTCAAAATAGAGTTGGTTTAGCTCAAGGATGGGGTGTATATTTTACATCAGAAGAAGAGTTAGCAACTTACTACGCACACCTAAAAGAATCAATGCATGGTGATAATGATACAAAGCCAACGGTGTATCAAGTATTAATTCATAAAGGAAAAACACCAAATGAGTATGATTATTTAGAATTTGGAAATTCGCCATCAGATGAACAATCTTTAAAAATTCTTACAAAATTAAATGAAATACTTACACCTGATGAAATGACATCTATTCTAAGTCTTTATTCTTCTATGCGCTCAGGAAAACCACAACCATACAGAGGATATGTATACTCTGTGGAAAACGAACATTCAATGATGGACATGGAAGGAAGTTGGAGTGGTCAAGATATATATGACGCCATAGCTAGTATTTTTGCAGAAAGAATACTGTTATCCGAACGTGCAACTACAAGAGATGAAGAGAGAGTTAAGTCTATTAAAGAAAAAGCTCAAAAAATAACATCTGCAATGTTGCTAGAAGCAGGGATAGACGGGATTAAGTTTAATACATATCAAGAAAATGAAGGTGGTTCAAACAAGGCTACCGGTTGGGTTGTTTTTGACCCAAATGAAATAACTATTGAGAAATATAAGTCAGATGTAGCTGATAACAGTAGGCTTAATGAAAGCTTTAGAATAAAAACGATTAAGGAAAAAATAGAGCTAAAACCTGAAACTATTAAAGATTGGCTATATCAAAAGCTTGTAGATAAATATCACAGGATGAAGATGGTTCAAGAATCATTTGGTTATGTTAGTGAGGATGTTGATGTTTACCTTAAAATGATTAAACACCCCGGAAAAACAAAATATAAATTATCTCAAATTGAGGATAAGGCTAAAAAGCTAGTTGATAGGGTTGTTAAGGCAGGGTTTACGCTAGAACAGTTTGAGGAATATTTATATTCTTTACACGCAGTATCTAGAAATGAATTTATTAAAAAGAACAGAAACCCTGATAATGATTCGGGTTCAGGTATGACCGATAAAGAAGCTTTAGAAATAAGAGAAAAATACGATGGTACTAAATTAGAGGTTATTGCTAAAGCTTTCCACAAGCAGATTACAAATGCACGTCTTGAGCTTTTAAAGAAAAGTGGTCTTATTACATTAGAGCAGTATGAACAATATAAAAACCAATGGGATAACTATGTACCTCTTAAAAAAGAAACTCTTATAAATAGGTTTATACAAAGTGTTCGCTCAGGATTTAACGTTCAGGGTGCTGATATACACCGAGCCGGTGGTATGACAAGTCGGGCTAGAAATGTATTTTTATCTGCTATTGCAGACTACCAAGAAACTACTAGAAGGGTTGAACAGCAAGAGATTCTTAAAACATTAGCTAAACTTATAAGGAAAAATCCTTCCAAAATATGGAAAATTAAAAGACCTAAGTATGTTAAGAAAACGCCTATTTGGGATGATGATGGTAATTTTGAATATATAGGGCAGGAAAGATTAGCCGATAACGAGATAGGGTTTAGAGAGGTTGGTAAAGACGGTAAAGTAAAACAGTTTGTTATAGAAATAAATGACCAATCTACTCTTGTTAAAGATAAGTTTGGTACTGTTATAAGGAATCCTTTGTTAACATCACTTACAAACATAGGAGTTGAAAAGGGTTTTCACATACTTAATAAGATGAATACTTTTTTAAGAAGAAATTATACAACATGGAATCCTGACTTTATTGTATCAAACTTTGAGAGAGATATACAAACAGCCTTCTATAATCTCAACATAGACTATGACCCTAAGGTTGCATTGTTAATTATGAATGATGTAAGAAAAGCTTTAGTTGGAATTTATAAAAACACAAGAGGTTATAAAAAATCATGTATATTTGGAAATGAATGGAAAAATATCTATGAAGACTATAAGCGTAATGGTGGTCAGATGGGGTGGTTTGATTCTAAGTCAATAGAAGATAAAATGCAGGAAATTCAGAAAAATATCTACAGGCATAACAAACAAGGAAATACAAGAAAAGCAATATCTTATATGGTTCAATGGATAGAAGATATGAATGAAACAGTAGAACAGGGGGTGAGATTAGCCACATATAAAAGAATGATAGAATTAGGAATGAGTAAATCTAAAGCTGTTGCTGTAGCTAAAGACTTAACTATAAACTTTAACCGTAAAGGTGAGTGGGGTTCTATGATTAACTCTGCTTATCTGTTTTTCAACGCAGGAGTTCAGGGCGCAGTTAACGTTGGAAGTAGAGCTATAAATTCACCTACGGGCAATGCTCTAGCAAGTGGACTTTTTGGGTTAGGTATGTTAAACACATTTATAAATAAACAAATATGCCCTAAATACAACGAAGAAATATCGGCATATGAAAAAGACAACTATTGGATATTTATGAATGGTAACTGTGAGATAGGGTTTAAACTAAGAATGCCTTATGGTTGGGGAATGTTTAAAGCAGTAGGTGGTATTTTGTATGATTATAACGATGGGAGTATTGATTTAGATGAAGCAGTAACAAGAATTTTTATTAGTGCAGACCACTCATTTAATCCTGTGGGTGGGGGAACTGTATTACAATCTTTAGCACCAACTATAATAGACCCTCTTGTTATGAGTTTTGAAGGAAAAGACTTTAAAGGGGATGATATTTACCCACATGAATTTTCTCAAAACAAAACACCTGATTTTAAAAAGCATAAAAAATACACATCTGACTTATATGTAGATGGCGCTAAATGGATAAGCGATGCTACAGGTGGAAACGATTATCAAGGTGGTTTGGTAGACGTTAGCCCTGAAACTTATAAAATATGGACTAATTTTATTGGTGGTGGTGCTTTTAGTAATATGCAAAGGACATTTTCTACAGGAAAAAGCTTAATATTTGATGCAAGACTTCCAAGGGTTAGAAACGATGAGAGCATTATCAATTGGAATGAAGTTCCTATATTTAGGCAACACATAGTTCAAAAGAAAGACTATTTGTATGCTAAAGATGTTTTTAAAATGTTTAACAACGCAGATATAAAATTATATAATCCAAACGAATTTGATGCTAAATTAAGGGAGGCAGTTAAACATGGTGATATAAGTTTAGAAAAGGCATACGGAAGTAAGGGCGTAGATGTTGATGGTGATGGGTGGATAGACAAATCCTCAGCAGGAATGTATAATACCTTTAAACAAAGACAGATAAAACTTTATCAAAATCTGCAAAAATGAGTGCCTTTGAAGTACTAGAACAATTTGGAGTACCCATATCGATGTGTATTGCTTTTGGTTTATTTATTTATAAGCAAAATCAATGGATACAAAACGATTTAAAAAAAGATATGGAAGACCAAGCAAAAAGAATAGAGAATATTGTAGTTGGATTAATTAATGCTCAAAAAAAACTACAAACAGACTTTGGAAGAGAACTCGCTAGGTTAGAGGGAAGTTACAGAAGTTTAACAACAATAATACAAAAACTGAGTGGAAATGGGTTAAGAAAAAAATGAACAAAGATTTAAGAAACTACAGAGATTCTGTAATGACTCACTTAGAGTACATAAAAGAAAAAGTGGATGCAAACCACAAACACCTAATCAGCGTGAACGGAAGGCTAAGAAAAGCAGAGAATAATATAACAGCAATGAAAACAGTAGGAATAACTTTATACGCTGTTTTTGGCGCTATTTTAACTTGGTTAGGATTAAAATAATGGTTCAAAAACTAGCATTTAAACTTATAATAAAACAGATAATGAAAGTTATAGAAAAAGCAGATGATAAACAGATAGCAAGTAATCATGAAAAAAGGATAGTTGCTCTTGAAAAAAAATCACACACACCAAAAGATTTTAAATGCGAGTGCAAATGTCAAAAAAAATAGATTGGGAATGGCTAATGAGCCTACCTAAATATCAAAGAAAATATGAAATGAAACAAATGGCTAAAAAGCTAAAGGAAAAAAATGAAGATAAAAGACCAAATATCGGATTGGGTAGTATCAAAAATAACTGACCCTGAAACAAAAGAAAAAGTAGTTGATAAATGGAATAAAAACCTTAATATCCCAATTATTGGCGAAGCAACTGAAGAAAAAATTCTTTCAGCAATATATGATTCTGTAGTAGAGGTTTTAACTGACGTGCTGAAAAAATAATTTGTTTTTCTCATAAAGTTTTTGTAAGTTAAGCAACTTCAAACAACACGATTAACGAAAATAGGGGTGATTATGAGGATAACCAAAAAAGATATAGACGTAGGTAACTATATTGCTCTCGGCAATAAGCCTTGGTTTATATCTGCATACTATCGTGGTGAGGATAAAAGAACCACAGACGATATGCGTAAAGCAGAGCTAAAGAGGTATGAAGAAGAGCTACTGCGCCCATCCAAAAAAAGAAGAAAAGCACACCTAATAAAAAAAGACATCCAAAGCAAAAAAAGAATATACTATTGGAAAGTTGTATCTGTTAAAAGACTTCAGGTTTTATATAAGCCTTGGGGTACTAAGGATACTTTTAAGCTTAAATGGATAACTGATGTGTGCAAAAACTATAAAGAAGTGATGCATAAAGGTGGGTGTAGATAATGCATTTTGTAGTTCATGATTATATTATGTTTAACGATGAGTTGACTCTTCAAGAAAAGTGTTTGTTTTCTTATGTAGAAGGTTTTCATGATAACCAAGAGAAGACCTTCTACGCATCTAATAAACATTTATCAAAGCTTTTCAACGTAACACCACGCAGAATATCAGGCATCATATCTAGTTTAGTTAATAAAGGATACGTAACTCTTGGATATGATTACGTTAACAAATCAAAAGAAATTAAAAACAGATTTATATATATTAATGACTTCAGGTTAAACCAAATGAAGTTAAGTATAGAAACAAACTTCAAGGGGGGTGGTGAAGAAAGTTTCGTGGGGGTGGTGAAAGAACCTTCTACCAATAATAAAGTAGATATAGCAAAGAAGAGAAAAGAATTTGATTTGTGGTATTTGAATTATCCAAGAAAAACAGGAAAAGCACCTGCTCTAGATTATTGGATTAAAAACTATGACTCTATAATAAAAGAAATAAATACAGGGCATTGTAAAACAGCTTATCTAGAAACTGAAAAACAATTTATACCACATCCCTTAACCTACTTAAAACAAAAAAGGTGGGAAGACGAAATTATAAAAAGAGTTAATAAGAAAGAAAGAATTAACTTAAAAGATTATAGCATGAGTACTACAGGGCATTACATAGGATACTGCGACAAGTGTGATGAATCAGCATTCTATAAACAATGGGATTTAGATAAAGAATCTAACTGCTGTACTGCAAAAATCAACGCAAAAAAAAAGGTAAATAATGGAACTAGAGTTAAAAGACAATCCTATATACAGCAAAATTACTGAGAAAGAACAGTTTTATAAATACTTGAAAATTATTTTTGAAGACTTAGAGTTTTTAAAAGCAGATAAAAAATTTTTAGAAGGTCAAGTAGAAGAACTTCAGAAAGACCTACAGGTTAAATGTGGTAGAATAAAAGCTTTAGAAAAAAGGATAGATAAAAAATGACAAAATACATAATTAACAAAAAACCATTTTTCGGAACTTTGGAAGAATTTTTTAAGTGTGCTAAAAGAGAACATGAAAAAGATTTAGATAAAGCAGGACTCTTAGATAAGGAAAAAAGAAAAAAGATATTAGTAGAAGACTTTAATGATATTCAAGATACATTAGATAGATATAATAAAATAAAATACTACAAGGGGGTGTGATGGGAATTAAAGATTTAATAAAAAAATATAAACTTAAAAAAGGTATTCACGCAGATTACTATGAGCATTTTCAATCTAAAAAATTAGTATTAACTCATAGAGCCTGTGAAACCATTGCTTTTACTGAAGGAATTGTTATGAAGTCTATTCAGATTTTAAATTCTGAAAGAGATTTTGCTAGGTTCTTGGTTACAATGGAAAAAGATGAAATATCCATATCATCGATTGGTGAAGCTGATAATAAAAACTGTAAAAATATATATTATGGATGCATGGCTGAAAAGCGTGGTGTAGATAGGTGTGTTTTAAAGCTTATTAATGCCCATGAGTTTGCATTTTCTGAGGTCGATTTTGCTGATGTAAATAATCAAAAATTTGAACTTGATGAACCACACACAAACAAAACGTCAAGCGCTTCTAAGAGTGAGGAAGGTTCAACTTCACCCCTGAACACCTCACTCGCTTGGCGTGATGAGAAATTTAAGCCCTTAGATACTAAAATTAAAAACATAAGCAACGATGATTGTAAGCATTGGCGTAAGCAAGAGATAACAGACAAACGTTCTGCTGAACTAATACAATTAGAATTTGAATACAGGTTGGCTGTTTGGAATAAAAAAAATGAGGGCAAATAGATGTATACTTATTTAAATACTTCAAACGGTAGGTGGGTTCAGGTTAACGAAAAACATACTGTTGCATCGGTTACAACAATCTTAGGTATAGTTCATAAGCCTTTTTTAACTGATTGGAAAATTAAAAGAGGCTATACTGCTGAGGTAGAATTAAAAAAAGCAATAAGACTAGGTAATGTTGCCCACGATATAATGGAAAGATTGGTTAATGGCGAGGACATAGATTGGGTTGATGAAAACCACTATCATATTAGAGGCGAAAAACTTAGGATAGAAAGACCTATGCTAAAAGCCATAATATCTTTTTGCGAATGGTGGAACGATGGAGTTCCTAAAAAAATGGTGCAGACAGAGGTTAATCTATATAATGATAAAAGACTTTGGTGTGGTACTGCTGATTTGGTTTGTGATATATGGAACGATAAGCTAGATAAGTTTGAAAGATGGTTAATAGACTATAAAACATCAAACCAACTATCAGAGCAGGTAGATTTACAGCTAACAGCATATTCAATATTATATAATGACTACAATCCTGATAGTCCTATAGAAAGAGTTGGTGCTTTGCATTGTAAAAAAGGTTGGTTGAAGGCTAGTACTTGTTCAGCTAATCTAAAAGAGTTTAAAATAATGCCTGATGTTTGGGAAAGTGCAGTTAACCTATTCTACCACTATAACCCTAAGGCAAGAATAAAATCAGAGTTAAACAGAACATTTAAATTAACGGAATATAAATGAGCAGACAAAAATACGAAACATCAGACCACCTGAGAAACGAAGTTGATGTTAAACAAACAATAGAATACATATGGCGATGCGACTGTAAAAAACTACCAACTAAAGATGTCTTAGATTATGCTATGTGCAGGAACGATAGGATAGAAGGTTGGTTGGAGATTAAATGTAGAAACATAGCGTTTGCAGGTAAGAACCACTATATGATTAGTCTTTATAAAATGAAAGCAGGTAGACAGTTGATGGCTGAAACAGGAATACCTTTTTTCTTAGTGGTAAGATTTACTGATGGTTTGTTTTATTATAAAGATGAAGGCGAAGACCATAGACTAGCATGGGGTGGTAGATTTAAGACAGCTAGAGATAACCAAGACCAAGAGCCATGTTATTACATAGACATTAGATTATTTAACCCGGTATATTAATGAGATTAAGATATTATAAAAAAGATAAAGCATTTTTAACTAAGCCATTGGAAGAGGTTGGTATAGCTGAAGCAAATTTGGTTGCGTATCAATTGCGCAAAGCTCTTTTAGTTAAAACAATCAGCCTAAAAAATCCGGTAGGGTTAGCATCTAATCAAATAGGATTAACGGCGCCTGTTTTTATAGCTTTAATTAATAATAAATGGGAAACTTTTATAAATCCTAGATTAGAAAAAAAATCAAAAGAAACAATAAACTACAGGGAAGGGTGTTTGTCTTTACCATCAAATAGGACTTATTTTACAAAAAGATATAAGTGGGTTGTTGTAAGTTACTTAAAAGAAAACGGTAAAAGAACTAATCAAAAATTTGAGGGTCATGAATCAGTTATAGTACAGCATGAAATTGACCATCTAAACGGTAAGCTTTGCAAGGAAGGTGGTATTAATGAGTGATTTAGAAGTGTTTCAGGATTTAGTTAAATATGTAAATAGGCTAATGTTTGGATATAAAAAAACAAGAGCTAGGACTAAAAAAGGCAAGTATAGGGCAGATGACCCTACAACTAAAAATATTAACGAAGCGTGGGAGTATAAATGAGTGAATTAAAAAGTGGCGTTGAAGCCACATCAAACAAGACCTTATCAGTAACAGCTTTTATAGAAAACAAGTATCCTGAAACTGCTCAGCTTTTTAGAGAGCTTCAGTTAACACAATACCAACTGTTTTGTTCTAAACAACAAGACTACGGTAGCAGTAATATCACTATAGGTGGTGATATGTCAAACGCTAAAGATAAAAAATTTGCTATGTTAGGTTTAGCTATTAGAATGAATGATAAGATGCAGAGGCTATTAAACTTAGTAAAAGAAGATAGAGAGCCAAACAACGAATCATTAGAAGATACTCTAATAGATATATCTACATACGCATTAATGATGATAATAGTAAATAAAGGAGTATGGGAAAAATGACGATTAAAGATATGAGAACAGGAGAATGGGGAAAGATAGTTGCTTTTTTTACTGTCGTAACTTCAGAAGGGTTCGAAATTAAAGGTTGTAAATTAGTAAATGGTGTAAATGGACTATTTGTGTCTGCGCCTCAGGAAAAAAATCCAAAGAATGATGAGTATTATGATACTGTTTGGATACCAAAAGAGGTTAGACCTGAGCTTGAAAGATTAGCATCAACTGAATATTCACCTCATGGTGATGTTGGTGATAAAAAGCCTGAAACAGCTACTGCTCAATCAGATGGTAATATTCCATTTTAGAGATATTGCACAAAGAGAACCTTAGGCTATCTATGGAACTTAAAAAGTACCAAGATAAATTTAATATTGCTATTCAGGGTGTTAAGGCTATAAGCGATGTTGACCCTAATAATAAAATAGCTAAGTCTACGCTTGAGGAACTTGAAAAGTATACTAGGGCGAGGAAACAAGGAACTTCAGATAACTCGTAAGTTTCTCGTAAGTTCGTTCGGACTTGTTTCTTTGCCCATAGGTTTTACTGTGGAATTTTATGCCCAAAAAAGCATCAAGAAAAACGCTAATAAAAAAACTTGATGCAGTATTCTCTAAATATATAAGAGCAAGAGATAAGTACTGTGTCATCTGTGGTTCGCCCAACCAAGCGAACAATGGACACTTATTCTCTAGAAGACACTACGCTACTCGTTGGTGTGAAATCAACTGCAACCAACAATGCTATCCCTGTAATTTTAAACACTCTAAAGATTTTGTACCATACACCCAATGGTTTATCAAGAAGCACGGTCAGGATGCGTTTGATGAGCTATACGTTAACTTTAAAAAATCAAAAAAGATATACAACTACGAGCTTGAAGAATTAATAGAGCTATACACAATCAAACTAAAGGAACTACAAGATGCAGATGAAAGCTAAATACGTAGACCCAATAAGAATCATTAATAACTTAGATACTGCAATACGTGACGCTGAAATGAGAGCCTATTTTGATGGGCTAAATCATACAGACATGAGCTATGAAAATAAAATGTTAGCAGTTGTTAGTAAATTCATAGTAAGTTATGAAACAGCAAAGAAAGTTATTAGTGCAAAAAAACAGCCTTAAAGTAGGTCATGCAGGTGAACACTTCACGTGCTTTACAGCAATCATGGATGGCTACGATGCTCATAGAGTATCAGGGCAGAGAGCCTTTGACGTCTTAATAGAACATAATAAAAACCTATATAAAGTTCAGGTAAAGACATCTAGATACAGAGATAATAACAGACCAAGCTTAACGTTTCAACTAAGAAGGCGTGTTATGGATTACTCATCTAAAAAATCTATTGATGTTAAGTACAATAAAAGTGACTTTGATTTATACGCATTTGTTTCACCTGATTATATGCAGGTCGCATTTATGCCTGTGGATGATATCGTTAACACCTACAAGATTAACCTAAACAAAGAAGACTTCCATAACAACACCTTAAACAAAGCCATAAGCAAGATAGATGGGTTATAAAAGATTTAACACACCAAGCTATGAAGACAGGAAAATAAAGCTTCTTCCAAAGGTCAGAGCAGAATATAGGCACATAGCAAAAGACCACTTTAAGCTATCAAAAACAGTAGCGTTAGACTACTCTGACAATGGTAGGTGCTGGTGGGTCTACCAACACGTCTTAAACGGATTATATGACCGTTATTAAGTCTTTATTTTAAAGATTTGAATATCATCAAAGCTTTCTTCTGCAATGCCCTCAAGTTCATACTTGATAGCTTCCAATAAAGAATGACAATCAAACACATCATCACACTCTTTAGTTTCAGCTATAGCATCAGATAAATCAAGCTTATTACCATTGATAGTAATTTTAATATCTTCAAACATAAGAAAAACCCCCTATAGTTAATTTAAACAACAATCAAATATAAGGGGTTTAGCCTATGCTAACCTACAATGACAACGTTGTTATCCGTTGTGTGAACGAAGCAACTCAACCTCGAACCCTTCATCAAGTTCCTGAATAGCTACAGATTGAAGAGTTTCTACAGCACCACGAATATTCATCCTAACTTTGATTAAGCTTTCTACAGCTCTTGTTAGTTGCTCAGGACTTACGTCAAACATCTCAGTAAGTCTTCTTCCTTCCATTATACTTTCATCACCTGCTAAGTCAGTTATAAGAAGGTCAAAACCTGTGCGTTTTTTACTTAGACTTATAGTTAACCTATAGTTATCTATTTTTTCTTGGTCAGTAGCGTCATCCCAAGCACGACCCCATATATTATCATCTAATAATAGAAGTCTTTGAAGGTCTACATTACATTTAACAAGAATCTCAACAGTAGGATTACTATGTCCATTAGAAGTTATAGAAACACATTTATCACTAGCGCTTGGCGAATTAACAAAGTTATAATCTGATTGACCTAACAACATAGCAAAGTCACGAGAAGCTGTGTGGAAGTTAGAAGTTTGCAATGCTATGCCTTCATTTTTTTCTTTCAACGCTTCAGCTATCTCTAGCCTTCTTTTTTCTGTGTATCTAACACCACTATTATGCTCTTCAATAGTTTCTTTAATATGCTTATGAACAGTAGCTATTTTAGATGCAGTTCTTTCTCTATAATCACCACGAGTACTATATCTGCTTCTAGAAGCCACATATGTAGTTGTTCCTTTATAATCAAAGTAAAAACCTTGGTTATCGATAGACTTACTAAGAGCTGACCAATTATAACCAACGTCTTTTTTACCTTTAACGATAGCTACGTTTATCCATTTTTCTGCTTTTTCATCATGTTGGTTAACGTGTTCTAGGCTAAGATTAATATTAAAACTAACAGCATCATCTACACCAAGACCATCTTCAACCCAAAGAGCAATAACGTGGTCAATAGTAATTTGAGGTCTTGTGTCTAAAGGATTAGATGTACTATCATAGCCTACACCAAACATATGATGACGACCACCTTTTTTAACATAATCATTAAGACTTACAGGTAGATTAGACTCTTCAATCAAACTTAGTGTATCTTGTATAGCATTAGTATCAGCTAAAGATTGACGTATTTCTTGGTATTCTTCAATTTTAGCTTGGCGTAGTGCTATAGCTTGTTTTTTAAGCTCTTTACTAACTGAAGGTTGTCTTAAAAAATAAAAAAGAACTTTGTCGTGCTGTTCTGTGTTACTACCATTCCATCCTATGCTATTATCTTTTTGTATAACATACTCTTTTTTAAATAAAACCATAGGAACATCACCACCAATATAACTGTCAGGCTGATTGTTAAAGAATAGTTTTGCTGTTTTTTTAGTTTTCTTATTAACCAACCTAATAGCAAAATCAAACCTATTGCTTTCATCTAATGTTATATGAGATAATGTTTCAGCGTTAAGCTCAGGTATATCAAATTCACTTTTAATTTCATCTAAGCTTCTTATCTTAACTACGCTATCATAATCATAATCATCAAAAGTTTTTGCTAATCTATTATTATTATTATGAGATAAATCGCCTAACATCCAATCAAGAACATCTGATGCTTTTTCTGTGAATTTATAGTTAACAACATTAACATTAAACATAGGTACTTTAAGACTAGCATCCGTACTAAAGAAATTATACTGACTACTACGTGTACAATGTTTTTTAACACTCCTAGTCGACCTTTCACGACCACGTATTTTAGTAAAAATTTCTTCACCTAGGTTAGACCATTTAAAGTATATAGTAAAGTTACTAGAATCTTTAAGTGGAGCGTCTAGAAACAGCTTTGTTTTGAATTTGCTTAAGTTAGTAGCAATCACACCAAACATATTGTTTATTTTTTGTATTATCATGTTCACCCCTTTATTATTTTAAAACTGATGGCGTTTCGTCTTCTCAGACTCATCAGACCGGACACACATCCGGTGACGCCATAAGGCGTCTATTAGTTTGCTTTAGGGAAGTCAGGATGTGAAGCAACACCAATAACCAAACCACCACCGGCAGTAGTATCACCGGCTTTAAGTTCTTTTTTAGCTATTTTAAGTGAATTATCTATAATCATATCTGCACCCTTAACAGCCCTAGAAGATGCCCAAATAACCCACTCAGGATTGTTTTTTAACACTTTTATCCATGAGTTAATGTAAGCGCTAGTGTTCTCAATATGGTCTAATTTAAAGTTACAGAAATCAGCTAAAATTTGACTACCCATTTCAGCTACTAATTCTTCTGCTGAGTATTGACCTTGAGAATGAAGTTGACCTGCACCAACACCATCTAAAGTAGCTTTATCGAACCTATTTAATCTAGATTTATGACCTGTTGAATGCATAGCTTCGTGAAATGTTACTTTATGAAGGATTTCCTCGTTAACCCATGATACACTATCACCAAAGGGAATATTAATAAAATCACTACTAGGAGCATAGTAAGGAGAGCTATTGTTTGAGAAACCATATTTAATAGGTACTACGTTGTTCCAATCAGATACTAATTGATGAGCCATACCAACATTAACCTCAACGTCTTCAACTTTAGGTGCTTCAGGAACATGAACTTTAGCGTCAAATATTGTTGTTTGCTCCATGTTAAATACTGTAAAAGTTTTAGGTATTGGAATTGTTCTACCACATTCTACAGGACAATCTAATTTTTCTTTAGCATCACCACCACAAGCAGAACAATCTTTATCAGGTCTATATTTAAATAACCATTTAACAAGAGATAAACCTTTTGAACCTTTAACAATGCTACCACCTTCTTTTCTACATTGATTAAAAGTAATCCATCTGTTGCTTTTATATCCTTCAAGAATTGCTTTAGATATTGTTAGCCATTGATTTACACCACGGTACGCTACACCATTACAATTTACCATAGAAGATGCTTGACCTAAAAGTCCTGATTTCCATGGAATAGTACCATTTTTAAGACATTCTATAATTTGTGAAGTTACTTTTTTGCCGATTTCTTTAAGAGTAAGTGGCTTGAAGATTTTTTTAAATGTTTTCATAAATTCCCTTTTCGTTAATTAATAATAATAGTAAATTTACGGGTTTTTTTTGATAAAGTGTTAGCTTTTTTTTTAAAATACTATTAATTCAGGTCATAAAAATAATTTTATATTTTATAGTAAAAACCTGTAAAAACAGGGTCAAATACAGGAATTTTAACTACTTTGAACCTAATTTTAATGCTTAAAGTATTACTTGAAGTATTTTTCCATGAACTTTAACTTGTTTTATTAGTTAATTTTATATTATGACAGAGTTATTTATCTTCTCAATTGGAATAGTTTTAGGATGTACTTTAAGTTACATCTTTTTAAAGACCGGCATCAAATCTAATTATGATGCCTTTAATTTTATGCATGGGATAGATATACCTGATGGCTTAAAAGTAGCAGATAATGATGATTATGAGCCTGAGAAAGATACCACAGCAACAGAGCCACAGTTAGATTGGGATGGATATCCATATACTGAAGAGTACGAAGCAGTAAACAAGGATGACAATCAAGGTGAAATAATTGGCTTTATAGACCCTGAGAATGATGAACCGAATTAAAGCATATTTCATAGAAAAATATTGCAAAGCTATTATGTATTTCTTAAAGCATAATGTTTATGCTAGGAACTTTGTCAATAACACAGTAGCCAAAGCTTATGATGAGGGTTATAAATCAGGGATGCTTCAATTTGCTAAAGAAAAACTTGGAAAGAATTATGTTAACAAAGTAAAAAAGGTAATCAACAAAGCTTATGATAGGAGTAATCTAAGGTGACAGATAAGCGTAATGATAAAGGGCAGTTTCCTAAAGGTGTATCAGGCAATCCAAATGGTAGACCTAAAGGCAGTACATCCATTGCACAACAGTTCAGGGATAACCCTAAAGTGACAGACTTGATGGCTAAGATGATAGAAGTGGCTAATACACTTGGTACTGATGCTGAGCATAATCAAGCTGTAGCCTGTGCAAAAGAAGTGATAGCTAGAGCTTATCCAACACTTAAACAACAAGAGTTGACTATTGATGCAGAAGTCAATAAAGGCTATGTGGTATTACCTAATAAAGTGGATGTGACAAAAGATGAGTGATGTCATATTCAAAGCACATGAAGGCGCACAGACAGTAGCATTGCAATCTGATGGACTACATGAAGTGTGTTTTGGTGGTTCACGTGGTGGTGGAAAGACCATGGTTGGTTTAGCATGGCTTCTAGATTATACTGACAATCCAAAGTTTAGAGGTTTAGTTATCAGACGTAATGCTGATGACCTTGCTGATTGGATATCAAGAGCTAGAGATTTCTATCCATATGCAAAGATAGTAGGCAAACCTGCTGAAGTGAGATTTCCATCAGGCGCTGTTATTAGATGTGGACACCTAAATAGTGAGGACTCTTATACCAAGTATCAGGGTCATGAATATCAAAAGATTTTAATAGAAGAAGCCACCCAAATTCCAAGTGAAGAGTCATACCTTAAACTAATATCATCGTGCAGGTCAACTGTAGACGGTCTAATACCAAAGGTGATGCTCAATTGTAATCCGGGTGGAAAAGGTCATGCTTGGGTCAAGAAACGCTATGTAGATGTAGCTGAGTCAAACAAGCCTTATAAAGACCCTGTGACAAGTAGGTATAGAATGTATATACCTGCTACTATATATGATAATCCTACTCTTATGAAGAAAGACCCTGATTATGTACATTATTTAGAGGGATTGCCTGAACCATTACGTAGTGCTTGGCTTTTAGGTGATTGGAATATATTCACAGGGCAATATTTCACAGAATGGAATCCTAATATCCATGTGATAGATGAGGATGAAGCTGTGCGACTAGGATATGGTAAGTATGCTAATAAGCATTATATGGGCATTGATTGGGGTTTTGCTAACCCTTTTAGCGCTTTATGGTGTCAGGTAACAGATGAACGTATTGTATTTGTTTACGATGAACTGTATGGTACAGAGAAACATCCTGCTCAATGGGGTGAGATGATGCACTCAAAGAATAAAGAAAGAGATATAGACTTGTGTTTGGCTGACCCTAGTTGTTGGGCGAGAAACCCAATGGCGTGGAATAGCCCTGAAACAAGTGCTTATACTGATTCATCTATAGCTGATTGCTTAGCAGATTACCTACCATCTATAATGAAAGCTAATAATAGCAGAGTTAACGGTTGGAACAATATGGCTCAGCTAATGCATCACACAGAAGAAAGCATACCATCGTTCTACATAATAAAAGGAACTTGTCCTAATCTAATAAGAACTATCCCTGATATGATAAGGGATGATAAGAACCCTGAGGATATCGACACTACGCTAGAAGACCACGCAGTAGATAGTTGTCGTTATATGCTTAGTCATATAGTAGCACCTAATAAACCAAAACTTAAAAAAACCTTTCTGCAGAAGCAGATTGATGGACTTATGTATGAGGAAAAGAAAAGCAACGAGTGGTCGTATAATTGGGGAGAGGTATAATGAGCGAGAAAAATAGAATTATTAACAAAATTAAAAAGAAGTTAATGCCTAATAGAGCAACATATAGTTCAAAGTCAGCCGGTGATGATACCGATAATAGCACGTGGGGTGAGAGTGGTTCAAATGCTGTTTTTGACGAAAAAGGAAATAAAGTAATGGACAGGTATCCTAATATGGGTTTCTACAAGGATTCGAGGAATATTGATAATCCTCAAATAAGACAAGATGCAGAAGGAAACCCTGTTGAATTAACTAAAGATGAATTAAGACGACTTGGTCTTGTAGATAGTTGGAATGCATATTCGAAGAGATATAATGATAGTGATTTTGAATATGGAGAGGGTGTAGTACAAAAAGACGGTAAATGGTATTGGACAGACCCGGCACACGGTATAATAGACGATAAAACAAATAAATTACTTTCCCATAAAGATATACCTGAGAATTACCCATATATTGGAGGATATGAAAGACCTGCATATTATAATTTTGATAATCCTGAAACCCCTAAAGATATAAATATAAAAAAGGGAAATAATATGTTTTCCGGATACTATGAGGGTGACCATCAAGATACAAAATTTGACTACTATGATGATACGGAGTTTATAGATAGAAGAACACCAAGAGAACATAATCAGCCTTGGCGAGAGCATCATGCTGAGAGGGGAAACATAGGCTCTGTTGAAGACTATCCTCACTTAGACCATAATAAAGATGGAAGCTTATCTAAAGAAGAATGGTTGTCACAATATACAGAAAGTAATAGAGCCGGTAGGATTGTTGACAGGCAATTCTTACCTAATAGTGACAGAGAAATTTATAGCAGAGAAAATCCTGAAACAGGCGAACTAGAATACTTTACAAGATGGAGTATTGGTGGTAATGATGGTGAAGGTGGTATAGGTGGTAAGGAAAGAAAAATATCTAAGAAAAGATACGTCAAGATTAAAAAGAAAATGAACAAACGTCAAGATAGAGTTTATGGTAACGAATAAGCTTAATCAGGCGATTAAATTATTAAAGGAGTACGCAGAAGAACAAAAGCCTAAAGGAAAGTTCTCTAAGTACTTCACACTAGAAGAATTAGTTAGGTCTGAAACAGCTACCCGTAAGGGTATTAAAAATAAACCTGCTAAGGCACAGGAGGTGCAATTGCAAAATATATGCAAACTCGTTCTCGACCCCATTAGAGAACACTTCGGTGAGCCGATTAGAGTGACATCCGGTTATAGGAGTCCTAAACTTAACGAGGTTATCGGTGGCTCGTCCAAGTCGCAACATATGGCGAAGAACGGGGATTGTGCAGTAGACTTTAAATTTTTAGGCAATAAGGTTGATTTAGTTAAAGTTTTTAAGTGGATAACGGAAGAATCTAAATTAAATTACGACCAATGCATTTCAGAATTTTTACCTGATGGTTGGATACATATAAGTTATATAACCACAGGTAAACCTAACAGAAATAAAAATACAGTAGCCGTTGTTAAAGACGGTAAAACTATATACAAAGATAAGGAGTAGCTTATGGCTATGGAAGAAGATTATGGCTATGAAATAGACAATACCATAAAGGTTGTTAAGGGCAAGACTTCAAGACCTTTGGCTGTTAAGATGTTAAAGAAAAAACATAACACAGGAAAGCCATCTAAAGTAAAATTAAAAAAAAGAGTGTCAGGGCTAGGTCATAAGGTTAATCCCGGTGACAGCTACCAAAATTAAATGGATAAATATGATGCTTCAATTCCTCAGGGTGCTGAGGTTACACAGATAGCAGGTTATAGTCCTTCTGATAAAGATAGGAAGGCTTTGTCTTATTTAAATAAAATGTTTGATGCTTCTGAGAAAGCTAGGTCACACAAGATTAAAAGATGGCGAAGAAATGAAGAGCTATATAATGGCGACTTTTTTAAACCTTTTAAATTACCTAAATACAAATCCCGTATTGTGGCTAACATTGTTCACTCGACTATTGAAACTATTTATTCAATAATGACAGATAGATTTCCTAAGGTTGATATAATGCCTAAAAGGGAAGAACAAATACAAGATGCTATGACATCTCAAGAGGCAGTAGAAAATGAGATGGAAAAAGCAAAATGCTACAGAGCTGTTAGGTCAATGAAGAAAGACGGGTTGGTTTATGGTAATGGATTTATTAAGACAACAATACAAAATGGTACTATATCGTATAGTGTTCCTGATGTTTACACGGTATTTGTAGACCCTTTAGCAACATCCATAGAGAATGCTAAATGTGTTACTTTTGCAACACCTACTTATATTAAAGATATAGTGAGTTTATTTCCTAATGGTAAATACGTAAAACCTGAAGGAAATATGGACGAGTATAGGTCTTTTATAAGATTACCTGAAGATGATAATGTTGCTCAGGTTTCTACAGCAACTCACTCTAGCGTTGACGCAGGGAATGTGAGAACTGATTATATAGAGAAATCACCTATCAATGAAACTGAGGAATATGATTATGGTGATGGACAAGCTTTATTGAAAGAAACGTGGTATTGGGAAGATGGGGAACTATGGTTAGCTTCTTGGTGTGGTAAGGTTCTGTTGCAAAGAGTTAAAGCACCATATTCTTTTATCCCTGTAGCGATGTTTAAAAACTATGCTGATGAACATCATTTTTGGGGTAAAGGTGAACCTGAGATTATAGAACCACTTGCAGTTGGAACAAGTGTTCTTCTATCTCAAGGTGTGGATAATTTAATATATCATGGTAATCCTGCTTGGGTTGTAGCTAAAAGTGTAGTAAAAGACCCCGGTATGCGACCATCAGATAAGCCGGGTCAGGTATTTTATACAGATAACCCTAGCCAATCTATTCAAAGGTTACCGGCAGGGAATATAAGCTCATCAACAATACCGATGGCTGAAGCAATGTTAAAGATAACTGATACAGTTAGTGGTGTTCACGACATAACACAGGGTAGAAATCCTGCAGGTGTTACATCGGGTAGAGCGATAGGTCAGCTACAAGAAGCTTCACAGCAAATTATAAGAACAAAAGAACGTGAAGTAGGAAGTGATACTATTATTGAGGTGTATAAACAAACCTTAATACTACTAAAAAATAATTATGAACAAAATATTGATATCAGAAAATTTAATCAATCAGGCGCAGGATATGAGTTTTACCAAATCCACCCGAATGATGTAGATGATGATATGGATTTTAAATATGTTCCGGGTTCAAGTATGCCTGAATCAAGGGCTAGTAGATTTGACCAAGCTTTAGATTTAGTACAGCTAGGTCTTCTAGACCCTAAGCAGTTTTGGATGTGGACTCAGAAAGATATGTCTAAAGAAATTCTTGATGAAATACTAGAGCAAGAAAAATCACAAGAAGAAGAGATGCAAAGATTAGTAGAAGTTCTTAATACTTCAACTGACCCTGCAGAAATACAACAAGCACAGTTAATGATGAGAGAGTTGATGGGTCAAAACCCAAATCCTCAAGAACAAGAACAACAACAAGCCGAAGAAGAACAAAGGAGTAAGGGTGGAAAACAACAGCCCCAAAGATTCCAAGCTACGCAGTAGAGGTGTTTTTACTATGAGTGCGTGGTGCAAAAAAAATGGCTACGGTGGTGTTACTAAAGAGTGTTTGTTAAGCGCATCTCAACAAGAGGATGAAAAGCTTAGTGAGATGGCTAAAGAACACTTAAAGACAGGAATAGTTAATAAAATAAGAGGAACATAAAATGGGATTTTCTATGGCTGAACAAGACTCTATTAACGGAATAGTTAATGGTCTTAAAGATAAAAAAAAGAAAAAGAACTTCAAAGGGAAGAATGATGCAGATTGGAGTCATGTTATAAAAAACAGACAACAGAAATCTGACAGTAAAAATCCAAGAAAAGAAAAAGATGATGAGGGTGGTTATCAAGGTACTGATGATGATGTACAAAATTACTTTTCTTCAGGTGGAGATTCTTGGGCAGGATTTCAAAAAGCTCTTGAAAGTGCTGTGCTAAAAGGTCAAAAAGATTTTGAGTATGACAAAAAAGTATTTAGTACTGAATCTGCAAATGCAAAATCAAAATCACTATTAAGTGGTGGAGGTGGAAAAGATGATTCCGGCAAAGGTGATGAAAAGAAAGATGACGGAAAATCTGAAGAAAAATCAGATGAAAAAAAATCTGAACCACCACAAAAGAAATAAATTTATAAAATAGACCAATCAAGGAGGATGTCTAATGCCTGATGAATACGGGAACATAGAAGTGACACCTGAAGAGATGGGAAGTTTATCTAAGGTCGAGGATACACCATCAACGAAGGAGTCTGACCCAACCCCTGCACCTTCTAATGAAGCTGAGGCTTCAGAGGAAGTAAATGAAGAGGTTAGGGAAGAATCTAAATCAGAAAGTGAGTCACCTAATGACTCTGAATTTTCAGAAGATGAGTACGAAATTCAGATTGGTGATAACACCTTCGATATAGATAAAGTCTTAGAGTGGAAGTCTGATTCTGATAATAAAACTGATTGGAATAAAGCTAACACTCAAAAAGCACAAGCAATTGCTCGTGGAGGAAGATTGCTTCAGCTTATTGATAATGATGATAACTTCAAAGAACACCTTAAAGAATATTTTTACGGTGATGATAAAGAAGTTAAGAAATATGGTTTGGATAAGGAATTTGGAGTCGATTTCGATAAAGTTCCTGAAAACAGACCTCAACCCCAAGCTCAAATGCGTGACCCAAGGGAACGTATGGTTGACCCATTAATTGGGCAAATGTATGAGCGAGTGGTAGCTCTTGAAGATGAAAAGCTAGGTAGAAGTATTGGTGATAGGTACGATGAAATCAAAGATACAAATCCTAACTTCTTTAAAGAGGAATCGCATGGGATTGATTTTCTTAATTTTTGCAATGAAAAAGGTGTGATTGTTGATAATGATATTGACATGGAAGCATCTTTTAAGTTGTGGAGTTATGATAAAATAATGTCTGAAGAAAATCGGAAAGAGCAATTGTATAATAATAAAATGAGAAATGAAGGAAGTCAAATTGGAAATTCTGAGATAGGCGCTAAGGAAATTCGCTCAGGCGAAGCACCTAAGGACTACAAAGATATATCCATGGACAATCCTGACGTTTCTCGTTACTTCAATACGTAACGGATAAAGGAGTTTAAATGTCTTTAAACTATAATTCTCTGAGTGCATTAACTAGAGATAAATTTATTCCTGTTTTGGTTGATAATATTTTTAATTCTAATGTTCTTGCATTTAAATTGTTAAAAAATGCAGAAAAATTAGATGGTGGTAAAAAGATTATTACACCTTTAGAATATGGAATGAATACTGCTCAAGGTTATTACTCAGGTTACGATGTTCTTGATACAACACCTTCAGACCCAATTACTTCTGCTGAATGGGATTGGAAAATGGCTTACGCTACTATTTCAATTTCAGGTGAAGATGAATTGAAAAATGCAGGTGATTCACAAGTATTATCGTTATTAAAATCCAAAATGCGTAACGCAGAAAAATCTCTTAAAGATATGTTTGGTAATTCACTATTTAATGGTGACGGTGCAACTGCACCCGGCACAGGTGAAATTACAGCTTTAGGTGGTACAAAGAAATTAGGCTCAGGTGCTTTTTACAGCTCAGGGGTTGATGGTTGTATCATAGGTTTCGACAGAGCTTTAGGTGGAATTGATTCAACTACTTATACTTGGTGGGATGCGAAAGCAAACCATTTCAAGGATGGTGGTGCTTCACCTTCTACTTGGGCGCAACATCTAACAGCAACAAACGGTGTATCTCAGATAGTTCAAGATATGACACAAATGTACGGTTCTTGTACCATAGATAATGATAGTCCTGATTTAATCGTGACTACTCAGGTTCTTATGGATGCATATGAATCATCTTTACAATCTAACAAAAGATTTGAAGGCGCTTCTGATTTAGCAGACGCAGGTTTTCAAACTTTAAGATTTAAAGGTGCTACAATAGTAGTTGATTCTCACGTACCTGCAGGTCAAATGTATTTTTTAAATACAAAATATCTTGATTTCAAGGTTCATTCTAAGAGAAACTTCTCGTTTGAAGATTTCCAAAAACCTGTTAACCAAGACTCTAGAGTCGCTAAAATCTTTTGGATGGGTCAATTGACTTGTACTAATCCAAGGATGCAAGGCATTCTAGTTAATGGTAACGAAGACTACTCATAAGGAGAATAAATAATGGCTACATCACAATCAAGTGCCGACAAAAAAACTGTTGGTATGATTACAGACGTTGATGCAGGTGGATTTGTTTATACTGCTATAGGTGGTATTCGTTTATATACGGGTACGGGCGCACCTGACCACGTATGTCCTGTGGGATGTGTTTATGTTGACACAGCCTCAGGCAAAATCTACTGCTGTACAGTAGCAGATGGTACGTGGGTAGAGGCTACTTAGAAATCTCGCATTAATATTTGGGGGGAACATGGGGTTTCCCCCCAATAAACTTAAAAGGAATAAATGGGTAAAGAAGCTTCAAATAAGTTTATAGTAAACGTAAAGAAAACCGGTACTCATCGTGATGGTGAAATAAAGAATTTTAAAGTAACTAATTACGGTACAGAAGGTCAAATACGTATTACATTTTTATATAGGGTTAATCTATCTACAGCAGGTTATGATTCCCCTGATGCAAAAATACCAACGCTATTAATTCAGTTGTTTGATAGCAATGGTGCTAATTCTTATCAACCTTCTATATATTTAGCTAAAGGAAGAAATCAACTTCAATCTTTATATCAATGGTCTAAATTTGAAGACGTGATAAGAATAAAAGACAACCCTAGTGGTGCTAGATTAATGACAGGCACAAATCTATATGATATTAATATTAAATTAGTTCCTAGTTCAGAGATATCTGTTAGTAGTTATGGATGGGCAACTGCATCTGCAACAGATGTTTCTATAACATACAAACCTGAAATAGTTACTGCGTGGAATCCTGAAACTAGAAGAAGAACGGGTGATGTTGATATGGATTCAAGCGCATTTGATGGGCTTGAGTGTTTTTATTTTAGGGTTGGATATAAAAACGATTCAAAATATTCAAATAGATGGCGTGGGAATATAAAATTTAAACCTGAGATGGTAATTACGTTTAAAGACAGAGATGGTTATGAAACTATACGATATTTTTTTAATTGGGTTTATCAGACAGCAAAATCTGATGGTACATACTCACCTGAAGTTCAGCAACAGGGAACGTGGGAATATATGATAAACCTGCCTATTGGTGAGTGTGACAGTATAACTTTTGATACTGATGCATATTTTAATACAGGTTCAATGAGAATGTATTTTAAACCACTACATGATATAAGTGGTTTTATGAATGATGTTGAAACTTACATTGATACTGAAACAGTTATCAATGCAGAATACACTTTAAAAACAGAAATGGTCTAGGAGGACTAATGGCTGACTTATTAACAACAACACTAGCTGTGGCTCAACCGGGATTATTGCATTCTTGTGATACTTTTGACGTTCCATCAGCTACTAATGATGCAGGATACTTTGAGGTTAGAGATGGCTCTAATAATAATACAGATTTATGGCTTATAAAAGATAGACAATCTATCATGATTGGTGATGCTCATCAGAGTTGGGTTCAAAATGCTACAAATTCCCACATATATATTGTCAAGAAAAACACCGATATTCTTGAAACTTTAGATAGTTC
>VTLG01012143.1_pt1 | contig 24754 bp, 40 predicted proteins | sample 4694571 | NCBI WGS metagenome assembly VTLG01 (sample SAMN12604809, study PRJNA352737) | marine metagenome | biome: ENVO:00000447; feature: ENVO:00000209|ENVO:00000569|ENVO:01000036; material: ENVO:00002151; isolation source: viral sequences binned using virsorter ...
TAAGGATGTCTATAAGGACATCTTGCATACAGACAATTCAAACTCAGGGCTATCTACAAGTATAAAACAAATAACTTGTGGAGATGGAGATGGAACAGCTTTATATTTATCTCAACAGAATTTAAAAGTACAGCCTTCAGCAGATAGCAATACAAATACAGTAATCTATGATGCAAGTGGAAATGCTTTAGTAACGGTAGATTCTACTAATGATTTAGTTAAAGCGGGTATAGGACAACATACTGTGAATACCCAATTTAAAGAATTTGGAATTTTTGATTTTAGCCCTACTGCAGGCGACCATGTTGCTTTAAGTTGTTTCCCCATGATTACAAGTGCATCAGGAGATGACTTTGATTCTGAGGTAAATTCATCTAGTGGAGGATGGGGAAGTAATGGAACAAATCCTGTAACATCTTTAACAATATCAAGTGTTTCTAAAGAGCTAGTTCCCTCTTTATGGATATTACAACAAAATATATCACTACAATCAGTTCAATATGTAATGGCTTCTGATGCAGCTTCTACTATAAATGTCCATGTTATGCAATATGATTTATTAACAGGCTCAGGCTCTACAGCAGGAAATTTGTCAAATGGAGTAGTATTAGCTCAAACAGGTTCTGCGGATGATAGTTTGAGCCCTATTACTACAGGAGCTGATAGAGTTTCAAATGGGACATTGACAATTAACACAGCAAATGTTGATAGCGGAAAAGCTATTGTAGTATTTGCAGAAGCATCAGACACAGACGATATGACTGTTTCTGTAAACATAAAATATCATTTAAGGTAAGAAAGGTAAAAAGATGGCAAATTTAATTACAAATTTAACATTGAATGGGAATACTTATAATATGTCTAAGGGTTATTCCCAGATATATGAAAATGTGCAGGAAGTAGATAATACAGATGGATTTATAAATATTTTATCTGTAAGCTCGACTAAAGGAGCATCTACAGTTCCTTCTATACAATCATTCATTATAGAAAATACAGGAAGTTGTGCGGCTGAAGTTCAGTTAGTATTTCAAGAATGGAAGAATAATTCAAATACAGATGATGCTAACTCTGTAGATATGGGTGGAGGTGCAACAGTAAATAGATATGTATCTATACTATTGGCTGCAGGAGAGTTCTTTTATTTGCCACATGGAAGAATAATAGGATATAATGCAGATGCTTCAGCAGCAAATGCTACAGAAATAGATAATGCAGTACCTGACTCTAATATGTATGTAGATAGTGGTGCAGACTTAGACCATGCAACATCTGCAACTATGGGTTCTGATGCTACTCACACTACTTTGAATTTAGAAAATGGACATTCTAAATATTTTAAAGTTGGAGATTTAATTAGAATAGAAAATGAGATATGTGAAGTTACTGCTGTTGGTACAGGTGCAGATTTAGCAAATAGCACATGTACAATTAAAAGAGGTTTGTTTGGGTCTACTGCAGCAACACATGCTGATGATGTTGCAATAAGATTTCCATTTTTTAATACTTATAATAAATATAACAAATATTCAGTATCTCAAACTAATAAAGATGGTAAATTTGGAGCTAAAAACTTTTTTGGATATGGAAGAACTGGAGATGCTATAGCTGATGGAATACAATCAGGCTCTGTTGCTATTAAATTTTATTCTTCAGGTTATCAAGAATTAGGATTATCAGGTATAACATCAAGCACACATACAGGCTTAACGGCTTCAACTGCCTATCAATTTACTATAGCTGTAGATGGAGGCTCTGCTTATGATGTAGATATTACGACTGATTCATCTAATTTAAATTTCGGTGGTAAAAACGGATTGCTAAATAAAATAAACGATGTTTTTGCAACTCAATATAGAACAGTAGGAAGTAATTTATTTGAAAAAGCTGTTTCAGTTGGAATAGTAAATGGAGATATAAGATTTACTTCAGGTTCAAGTCTTTCTTCTTCTGCCATAGCATTAGGAGATTCTAGTGGTGGTGATACTGATTTATGGGCAGCAGGAAGAATACCTGCTATAGCAAATGTTCAAGGTGCTGTAGCAGCAAAGCTTCCTGATGATGTTGTATATGATAGAGTAACTTATGACTCTACTAAAAATAAAGCCGCTTTTATGTATGATGATGGTCATGGTAATTTAGTTGGAGCAGGCTCAGGTAGAATTAATTATGAAACAGGAGAAATAGATTTCACAGCAAGACCAAATGCTGAATTTGTTGTTAGTTGTATCCATAAATCTGCTCATGCAGGAGGAATTGATGCTGATACAGCGAATGGCAAAAACACAATTCAATCAATAGGAGCTAGAAGCGTTAATGGTAAAATGAATACTACTGTTAAAGTTACAGCTTATAATTAGGGAGGAATAAATGGCAACAGCACCAACATATTGTACGCATAGACAATTAAAAGATGTATTTCCTCAAGTAGATTCATTTGATAATAAAAGAGTTTTATATGGATGGAAAGTCGTAACAACAAATAAATATGCTGCACATAATAGTGGCTTAACAACTCAATTATTTGTTGATGGAGAAGATTTGGGAGCAGCTCAATCTGCACATACTGACTTAAATATTGAAGGGGAGTGGTTTTATAATTCGGCTGAAGATATAACTTATTATTATTCAACAAGCAATCCAAATGACAAACTAATGGAAGCAGGAGAAGAATTTTCTGCATTAATTACAAGAATTACAGCAAATGCAAGTCGTTATTTAGATGCTAAACTTGACCCAAATTTGCCCAAAGAACAATTAAAAGATAAAGAAGGTAACTTCGATTATATTATAATTAGAACTGCTGCTTTAATAGCTGCAACATTTCTTATAAGAAGCCATGACCCAACATCAGAAGTGGCATCAGCAATGATGGAAGATGCAATGGGTAATATAGATGCTTTAAATAAAGGAGGAGCAGCACTATCATGGCAAACAACAGGCGACTCATCAAAAGGAATTATAAGAGATGTTACTTATACATCAGGAAAAATAAGACCTGTAGATACTAGAGGTAGATGGGGCGGTACTTGGGATTTGCTTAAAGTAAAAGTTATAACAGGTGGCGTTTTAGGAACTGCTACATATTCTGTGTGGGTTAAAGACGGAGATGGTTTAAAGAATACAAAAGTTGTAGATGAACAAAAAATTACAGGAGATTATCAGCATTTAGCAGGTGGTCTGGAAATAAGATTTAGTGGTTCTGCTGATTCCACACAGGCTGCGGCTAATGATGAATGGGAAGTTGAAGTAGCAGGATGGCAAGAAGAAGTTGATAACTCTACTATGAACTCTATTAAAATGACTAGAGGCGGAACAGCAGTTGGTAGAGGAAAGAAGAAGTTGGGTTATAATGCTTAATCAAATTTGGAAAATTTAAAAAATGGCAGTAACTTTTGACAATAATTGGAAGAATATTTTAGACAAGTTAGAGAGTGAAATAAAGAGTGAATTTGGAGCATCTCTACCTGTTTATAGAGCAATCTCTGTACCTAGAGGCATAAGCCAAGCATTGCAACTTAACCCCGTTTCAAGTAACTTAGTTGAGTTTTTTAGCAATGGCGAAACTAGGGAATATAGTATAACTATTCGCTTTGTTTATAGTGAAGCTAATATAAATGAAACTGCTATAGACCATATAATGAGATATGTTTCAAGATTTGAAGAATTAATAAAGCAGCATAAAATAATGACATTATCTGATACAAATAGCACAACTGTATCTAACTGCAGACTAGAAGAAGAAGTATTAAATTCTGACCCAGAGTCAGGCTCTTATATAGTTGAATGGGATTATAAATGTCTGCATACAACAGTATAATAAAATAAAGGAAAAGAGGTAAAGAAATGGCAGTTAATGCAACAACTTATTCAGGAAAGCAATTTGCTGTATATTTAGCATCAGAAACTACTACTGGTACTTTCAATACAACAGATGCAAATTATCGTAGGGTGGATGTAGAAGGTATAACACTACCTACATTCAACCCACAGCAAGAGTTTGAAATGAGAACAGGGTCTACTAGAATAGCTGAATTTGACCAAGTGTTTTCATCAACAAAAAGGGTTATGACAGAGTTTACTTTGTCAGGCAGATTAACACAAGAAATGTGGGTTATCTTATGTGAAAATGCAACAGGGGAAGAATTTGATGGAGGAACAGGAAGTGATAGTGTTTTAACATTAGATGGAAGTTATGCAGGTCAAAATTTTAAAGTAGGTACTGACCCTGCTTCTGCAACTGATTATGGTCATTTGCTATCAGTATATTTTGCAGCTCCAACAGCAGCAGATTCATATTCATTAAAAAGTTGTGTTGTTACTAACTTTTCAATAGATGCTGATATGGATAGTGCAGCAGGAAGATTTAATTATACTGCTACATTTCAAACACAATCAACTCCTGCTAAAGGTGAACAATCAGGGTTAATTGCTGCTTCGACAGCTATAGGTACAAATTTCTTATATTTAAGCCTTTGGGATGAAAGAGCTTTAAATATTGAAAATTATGATGGCTCAACAGACCAAGATACAACACCATTAATTAAAACTTTTAATTTTACTATTGATAATCCTACTCAGTTTTTAGGAGCAACAGGAACAAATGGTGAGCCTGAAGTATGGGCAAAGGCATTACCTGAACTTTCTGTTACTTATGGAGGTTCTGTTAAATATGATACTGAAACAGATAAAATGGTAGAGGCTTTTCGTGACCCATCAAGTGCATCATTCTTAGTTTTATACTTGGCTGATGTCCCTGTAGACACAAGTGTTGATACACCCGCTAACGAGTTTTTCAATACTGCTAGCGGTGGTTCTTCAGTTAAGTTTGGAATGTGGGCAGGAAAATCTAAATTAACTTCATGCGAAGTTTCAAGTGATGATGTAGCTATGGTGAATTTTGAAGCTAAAGTATTAGCACCTTCATCAGGAAATACATTACACTTACTAGGTGGAGATAATGTATAAAGGAGAATATATGAGATTTTTTAAAAAAGAAGGCAATATAAAATACAAAAAGACAACTGATGAAGAATTAGTTGAAAAATGGATGTCTTTAGGTTTTATAGAAGTTGATTCTGAAGGCAATAAAGTATCTGCCAAAAAGAAATCATCTAAAAAGAAAAAATCCGAATAATATAATAAGGAGAAGGGGCAATGGAAATTAAGCTTAAAACTGGTCGTAAGGTTAAAATCAAAGAAGTAACATTAGATGAAAGAGATTCATTAATGGATGGGCTTTCTTATAAAATAGTTGATGGTAATGTAGAAGGTGTTGAAATGATGCACTCTACAATGACAAAATGGATGAGAACATGTATCGATGGAGATACTTCTGATGAGGCTTTAATGGATTTTTCCTTAGAAGAAAAAACAGAACTGTTTATATCTATGCAAGGTAAGTTAATATTGGGGGAAAAAAAAGCCTCCAAATAGCATTTAGTATACTAGGTGATAGTTGTGGAGGCTGTCATTACGAATCTTATCCTTACAAAGCACAAATTCCTATAAAATTAAATGGGAAATATCAGACTTGGGAATTTAAGTCTGATGAAGATGTTTGGGAAGTTATAAATCTTTTAATAGAAGATACAAAGGAAGCAAATAAAGAGCATGGGAATAATTTTGATGTAATTGATTCCGTAGCTGCTCAAGTTTCTTTTTTTGCTTGCAAGAATAGATTAATAGATAATGAATCCCAAGAAGATATAAGAAGATATATGTATTGTGAAAAATTTAATGTTCCTCCTTATAGCGGGAGTTTTAATGAACAACCATGTCTTTGGATAGAAAAAGCATTTCTAATTAGAAAATACCTTGCAAAGTTAGAATCTAAACAAATTAATAAGGCACAAGAAGATGGCAGCAGAAAACACTCTAACAATAAGATTTAAAGCAGAAGGTCAGGATGAATTAAAGGCAGCCTTTAAATCCTTAGCAAAAGCTACTAAAGAAGTTACAGCCTCTCAGCAAAAACTTCAATCAACTACAAAAAAAACCACAAAAGCAAATAAAGAGGCACAAAAAGCTACAAACCAATATTCTGAAGGTATGCGAAAATTTGGAAGGAATACTTCTGCTACTGATGGTCTTATTGGGGGATTTGGTAAAAAGATGTCAATGTTGCGTTCAAAACTTCTTATAGTTGCTTTCGCTTTTGGTGTAGTTGCAAAAGTTGTTCAAGCCTTACATCAAGCTGTTTCAGAATTTCAGGTAGCCCAAGGTAAATTAAATGCTGTTATAGCTTCAACGGGTGGGGCAGCAGGTAAAACTACAATTCAATTAGAAAATATGGCTAATTCTATCCAAAATTCTATGGGTTTAGCTAATACTCAAGTTATGGAAATGCAAGCGAGGCTATTAACATTTACGAATGTAATTGGAACTCAATTTGATGCAGCTATAAAAATTTCAGCAGATATGTCTGCTGTGCTTGGTACAGATTTAAATGGAGCTATAATACAAGTAGGTAAAGCTTTAAATGACCCGATTCAAGGACTTTCAGCATTAAGGAGAGTTGGTGTAAGTTTTAATGAACAACAAAAAGAGCAAATAAAAACTCTACAAGAAAATGGAAATATTGTAGGGGCTCAAAAAGTTATACTTGCAGAACTTGCAACAGAATTTGGAAATGCAAGTTCAAAAGTAAGAGATAATGCAAGAAGTACAGCCAAACTTACAGATTTGCAAAATCTTTGGGGAGATACAGTAAGAGAGGTTGGATTGTTCTTTGATGGCTTGGTATTAGTGTTGATAAAATTTGCAGAAGGTATTGTTAAAGGTATATATATGGTAACTAAGTTTATGCAAACACTTGCAAATTTAGGCATATGGTTTCTAACTTTAGGTAAGCATGCTGTAGTATATAACGAACATCAAAATGCTATAAATCAAGCTTTAAGTGTTTCAAATCAAAGTATAATAAAATTTAATAAATCTTTAAAGGATTATAATAGTGCTGTTTTAAAGGCTGCAGAAGCTCAAGATATATGGACAGATGTTTCTCAATTAAGAGAATGGCGTAAGGAATTAAAAGATGCTACCCTTACAAGTAAAGAAATAGAAGAAATACAAAATAAAATAGCAACAGCTATAACTAACAACAACTTTGTATTATCAACCCAATCTGATATACTTAAAGCAAATAAAAAGGTAGAAGAAGATTATTTAGACAGATTAAGAATAACTGGCTTAAAGCTTTCTCTTGCTCGTGATGGAGTATTAAGTTATTCAGATTCATTATTAACTTTGCCTTTTGACCAAGTAACAGAACAAATGAGGCAGGCAGCTCTTGAGATGGATAATCAAATTCTAAAATATAAGCAAATTGATGATGCTTTTGGTGTCTTAAAAAAAGTCTTAGGCTTAACAGGAGATAGTTGGGATAATTTAAAGCCCGATTTAATGGCACAAAAATTACTTTTGATGGATTTACTAGAAACTGTTAATAAAGGAACTGATGCGTATTGGTATTTAGTGTCGGCGATTAATGCAGTAAATGACGCACAGATAAAGGCTTGGGAAAGTAGGGTTTTTAAAAGATGGTCTGAGGAATTTAACAAGTTTAAAGATAAAGTAAATGAAATTGCAAATTTATTTAGCCTCGCAAGTGGAATGATGTCAGAATGGCTTGTGGTTACTCAACAGTCAGCAGATGCAGAAGTAGCTATAATCACAGAAGCTGAGAATCAAAAGATAGAGGCTTTCCGTAAATCTAATGAATATAGATTTATGAGTGAAAAATCTAGGGCTAAAAAAGAGAAAGAGATAAGAGATAAGGCTGACAAGGATAGGGAAAAAGCAAGAAAGAAGCAAAATAAATTATTGGCTGCTCAATTTAGACTTAAACAAGCGATGTCTATTATGGAAATTGTTATTAACTACGAGGAAGCTATATCTAAAGCTCAAGCAGGTTTGGGTGTATTTGGACTTCCATGGGTAGGTATTTTCAGGGCTATGCAAGTTTCTTCTATAGCGGCTGTTCTTGCTCAGAAACCTCCTAAAGCTGCAAAGGGTGGTTATATTGGAGGAAAAAGGCACTATCAGGGAGGAACATTGATAGAGGCAGAAAGAGGCGAATTTATAATGAGTAGAAATGCAGTTGAGTCTGTAGGGCTTGAAACTATGAACAGAATTAATCAAGGTGGTGGTGGTGCTATAAATGTAAATTTCACAGGCAATGTTTTATCTTCTGATTTTATTGAAGAAGAAGCTATACCTCAAATAAGAGATGCTATCCGAAGGGGTGCTGACATCGGAGTTGGCTAATGATAGAGTTATCAGATAAGTTTCAACTCGATATAAGTTCCAATACTTATTCTATACAACCATTAATTGTTATTGATAATGATAACAATCCTATATACATTTCAACATATAAACAAAATTTTAATGTAGATGAAGAAAATTCTGTATACTGGGAAGATTATGACCTTAGTATAGCTAACATAACAGAATCTATAGACTTAAAAGCAAAGAGTTTTAAAACAAGTAATTTGAATTTTAGTTTAACTAACTATAAAGTTAATGAAAAGCGTTTTAGTGATGATATAGCACAATATTCATTGATAAATAAGTATGTAGATGTATATTATAAAACACAATCATGTAGAACTTTAGAAGATTGTTGTTTAGTTTACAAAGGTATTATAAAGTCTGTTAAACATGACTCTAAAAGAATTAAGATAGTTTTAGAAGATTTAACTGAAGATAAGCTTACTAAGGAAGTTCCTGTAGCAAATTTAGGATATACTGACAAAATTTTTAATGATAAGTATATTAATAAAGAAATACCTATAACTTATGGAGAAGCTTTTAAAGCTCCAGGTGTTTTATATGTTGATAAAAATGTAACAGATGGTGTAAATTCTTTATTTGCTATTACAGACGATGTTTTTAATTCTGCTTCCATAGAAGATAGAGAAATAAATTTAGGGAATTTTGCTTTACTTGACACTCCTAATAAAGTTTATCAGTTCACGAATACTGAGAATCCTTTATTTATATATAAAGATGAGTATTTTCAAGTTTTTCAGCAACATAAACACCGATTAGTTGGAGGCGATGATGAACACATGTGGCAATGGGATTGGGATAAGCAGTATCATCAAGAATCAGGGAACGGAAATGTTTTAAGTATTCCCAGAGAATTTATAGACGGTATTCCACAAAATCCTCCTGCATATAATGAGTTTCAAGCTTTTATAGTTAGAACTCCTGTTAATATGGTAGTAACAACAGATAGCATAAATAATGATTATAGTTATCTTAGTTCTTCTGTTTTGCAAGTCAATAACCCTGAGTTAGCTTATGATAATGCTGATTCATATTTTTCTTCTAATTATAATGTAGAAGCAGGATATGGAAACGACCCTTATGGAACATTTATGGAATCGCCCCCTTCTGATGAAATTGACATTGAAGGTGAATTTGAAGGTTATAATTTAGTTAGTGGCTTTATTGTTCATGAAACAGATGGCGATGACCAAGCAGGCTGTTGGCTACCAAAATATGGAGAAACAATTTCAGGTATTTCTGGAGAACATTTATCGCAATATCAATTTAAGGTATTCCAATATTTACATTTTAATATGGATAAATTAAATAGATATGATGTTCCAGACGATTCAAGTTCTCCATTAAATACTAAGGTGCAATATATACAAATGCCTACAGTTAGAAATGTAAGAGATAGATTAAATAAAATTCTTTCTTTATCATATCATGGTTATATGGGTAACCTTGAAAACGGTGTAATAAGTAGTTTTAATAGTGGGGCTGCGGATAGTGCTTATCCTGAGTGGTTTCAAGACAGAGGGGCTAACCAAGATGGTAATGGTATGGACAATAGGATGCAAGCATATCCTTTTATATGTTCTAATTTTATGGATGATTTTCAAGATAGGCATAATATATCTAATTCTGATTTTTGGTGGGGAGATACCGATAAATTGGCAGGAGCAACAAACTCTAATCAAATATTTCCTCAAGCAACTGCGTTTAGATTTGCTATGAAAAAAGAAATCCCTGGTGACCCTAACTGGTGGGTAACCTATGCTAGTGCTAAACATTGTTTAATAGTATCCCAAAGAACAGCTTTCATGACAGGTGGTAGTAGCCCCTATAATGGCACTTTTGATGACGATTATACAGATTTAGGTGCAGATGCTTATGGTATGGAAGATGCTTTTAATGAAAGTGATGACCCTATAGAGGGTTATAATGAATGTGGCATATATTATGATTTATTTTATGACTATGAAACACATGGTTCTTGGCGAAGTTCATGGGATTTTTCTTTAAATATGGGCGATTATGGCGGGACTAGCAGAAGACCATTTTTATTTTCCGCAGGAGGTGGAAGTCATGAAGCACAAGAAGTAGCTAGGTATACCCCTGTAAGACAAGAAACATTATTTAGAACTGATAATGCCTATGCTAAAGATTTTCAGGCTCAAACAACTTATGAGTGTATTGTTTCTGCTACTGCATCAGCAAATGCAATACAAAATGCAGATAGTCCAAATGATATGTATATGAAAGCTTGGAAATATTTTGGAATTAGGGGTCAGGGAGGAGCTTCTGCTTATACAGGATATGGCTGCACTTGGGATGATGATGGTTCTGGAACTCATCCTGTTTTAGAAAAACACATATATAGACAAGGAACAGGTAAGTCATGTTGGGCTATTTGGGTTAAACAAGATATAAATGGCGTTGATGAAGAAATGCTGCATAATGAAATGGGTGTAGAATTTAATCCTGATTTTAAAACAATAGAACCAAATCAAAATTTAACTATTCAAAGAAATACAATATTGCCTTGCTTACACATGACAAATACTTCTCATGGAGAAGGGTGGAATTTTTGGCGTGACCAGGATTTAGCAGAATTTCAAAGCACAGGAACTCCACAGCAAACAAGTGGACATATCCAAATATATGATAATAATAGTGGCACAGGAGCTCCAGATAATAGATTTGGATTTAGCTTCCAATTAGAAGATATAGAGGCGAGTGATGTTATTAAATGTGATACAGTTTTTACTGGAAAAATACATTGTATTTTTGATGAAGATGCCACATCTGATAGTGCTACAGATAAATTTGTTTTAAGATTATCTACTGCCCACATAGAGTCAAGGGGAGAAGATTTTGACCCAGACGCTCAACATTTTGGAGATATGTTAATAGAAAGAGTGCCTTTAAGTGATATACACGATGGAGATAATGTGCATATATGGAGTAGTAATGAGGAAGACCAACAAGCAACAAGTGATTTTATTAATCACTTTGTTGGAACTGATGAAGAATGGATTTCTCAATCAGAATGGACAGAACCTAATTTTTTTAACGGATTTTCATTAAATTATACTGTTGAAGGGGATAATTCAGGAACAGGGAAGGCTTATCTACAAACTAAAATATATGATGTAGGAATTATACAATCACTTCACTTTAAAAATGTTTTTGATGCTGATTTATATATAGCCCAAGCAGGCAGGCAGAATAACCCAGAAGATTTTATTGAAGATGATGACGGGAATATGTTTTTTAAATATACTGGAGAAAGCTCACCAGGAGATGGGCATACACTAATAAAACAATCTCAAGATATTTTATATCATTTTATAGAAAAAGAATTAGGGATGATTGACCTTGTGGATGAAGAAAGTTTACATAGAGCAAGAGCAGGGAGTATTGGTAATTATGCCTTTAGTATAAATAAAACAATAAAAGCAAAAGACTTTATCAATGACTTTATGAAATCTACGAACATGAGCCTGACATTTGATGCTAATTCTAAATTTTCATTTAGCATACTAAAAGAAACTTATGATGATTCAGATGTTAGTTCCATAATAAATGCGAATGATATTATAGATTATTCTTTTTCAAGAACACCCGTAAATGATATTTATACTATAGTTAATGTTAAATATGCTTATGATTATGCTAAAGATAAATATTCTAGGGAAACAGGATATGTTGATGGCTATGATTTGTTTGGCAATGGAGATTCAGGATTTAGAGAATCTGGATACAGCTACGATTATTTAAAATTAGAAAGGGACGATAATGTTTTAGAGTTTGAATCTAAATACATTAGAGATGATGATACAGCTTTAGCCCTGCGTAATTTTTTATATTTAATGAATTGTAATCAGCATAATATATTTGAGCTAACTTTGCCAAATAAATATATTTTTTTAGAGTCAGGAGATATAATAGCATTTAACGAATTGATTGACAATGTAAATGCCTATGGAGAAGACTATTCTTATGAACAATATAGAAATAATCAAAAAATATATCCCTATTTCTTAATTACATATTGTTCTAAAAAAGAAAATAATGTAAAAATAAAATGCACACAATTACATGAACTTAGAAGAACTTTCATTCCTCAATTAGCTAGTGTTACTAGGACTGTGGGAATTAATGATGTGGATGTTATTGCAGGAATTAATGGCGATTATGAAGAATTGCAAGATTTTTTAAATGGCTCTTATAAATATTTTACTCGTGAGCAAAGACGGGTAGCAGATATGGATGGAAGTGGATATATAGATATAGACGACTTAAATGATATAGGCGAAATAGATACTGCTATGAATTATATAGGAGGAGATTTAAATTTAGATGCAGAAGTTAATTCGGGTAAGCTTATTAAATTAATATCTTCTATACTAGGGAAACATGAAGACGAAAAAGGCTCTCTTGATTATACTAAATTAGAAAAAGATTCTACTGTTAATACTAATGATATTTTAGAAATTATAAATCAAATATCCGAGGATGAGAATGTACAATATTAGAGAAATAAAAAAATTAAATAGGCTTGTATTTTCTTCTGCATTAACACAATGCACATCTGGTAAAATTATACTTCAAGATGATGAATGTGTTGCCGAGTTAAACGGTTCTTTTAAATCAATGTTTATAAGATTTAATGGCACTATTTCAATTAGAAATAATCTTCCAGATGGTTACGGTATTAGTTTTATAAGAAATATGATACATATAAGGAATATACTTGGTAGAAATATTAAAAATAATAATATATTATTTAGAATTGAGAGTGATATTGAAATATTGGCTGCTAATATATATAATTGGAATGGAAAATTAATATCCTTAGATGTTGATGATAAGAATAAACTTGACAAAATAAAAGATAGTAATACTAATTTTGAAGATTCTACTCTTATTTTAGGACAAAAGGAAATTAGTTTAATTCCTAGAATTAAAGTAAAAAGAAATACTATAGACGATACCTCCATAAAAGGCTTATATGCCAGAAAGCCTTTACCTAATGGATATACAGGATATTATCATTATTATCCAGATAAAAAAATTTATATGACAGGCAAAAGACCATCTAACACATCTGTTCCAATTTTAATAAGTAAATCTAACTCCAAAAAAATAAAGGATACTAAGAGAATAGTTAATAAAATTAAGTTAGATATAAAAAAACTTGGTTTAGATAAAGCTGATATGGATAAATCTTCAAATATAAAACCTGTTAAGAGTAAGGAAAAAGAATTACAAGAAATTACTAAATATGAACAAGTATTACCTCAAAAAGGTAAACAAGAAAAGATTATAAAAACACCATCAAGTGTTAAGAAAGGAAAGTATTAAAAATGGCTTATCAAAATATAGGCTCATCGCCAAGATTTTTTATAGATAATTATCAATATTTAAGAGCAATGGGATTAGACCCTGTAGAATATATAAATGAAACAGAAGAATTTAATACTTTTGAAACAGATGATACGCTTCAAACACCTTTAAATAATCCAACTGCTTTTACATTATCCCCAAACCAAACAAAAACTTTTTCAAGACAGTCTGGTGGTGCTGAAACTATGAGATTTTTTATACCTTGTGGAGAGATGATTAGTGGAATGGATTTTAATAAAGGTAATATGAAGTGGTATACAGCATTATTAAACCATAATTTAGGCGAATGTGGAGGCAAAATACAAAACCAAATGTTTATGCCTTATGTTGATTATTTAAATAATATAGGAGTTAATGGTACAGATTTAAATCCAATATTAAACAGAGTAAGTCTTTTGGATGATGTTTCTTTAAATGGTTCTACTATCTATTATACAAACTTAGTTCCATATCCTTATAACAACCCAAACGATGATACTGATTTATTAAGTAGCAATCACAGGTATACAGGATTTAGATTATGGAGTCCTTTTGTACCTGCAGGAGAAACTGATGACGGGATAGACATGAATTATTCAGATTTTAGAGTAGGAGCAATAAGTTCTGGTGTTATGTATACTATGCCTCATGCTCCTGATTTAGAGCTATCTTTATTTATTGAAAATGATGGATATTCCACAACACAAACTATAGGAGGTTCAAGTTTAACTAATATAAATTATACAGGAGCTCCAAGTTGGAAGAATGGTGATATTTATATGAATCCATTTGGAGTTGGAGAAGGTTCTACTGAGCCACATTTAAACGGAGCTAGAAGAAATGGAAGAAGGGTTTGGACTTTAAAATTCTCTTATTTATCGGATAAAGATATATTTTCATCTAATTATAGTTATAATAATCATGCAGAAACATTAACATCTTACCAATCTCTTGACATAGACACAGAAACAAGACAATTTGAATATAATATGTTTACAGATGATTCTTTCGTAGCTCAGGTGTGGAATAAGACTTGCGGAGGAGCTTTACCATTTATATTTCAACCAGATTCAGAAAATAATAACCCTGACCAATTCTGTATAGCTAAGTTTGACCAAGATAGCTTAAAGATAAGTCAAGAGGCACATACAGTCTACTCATTTTCTATTAAAATTAGAGAAGTTTGGTAATTAAATCAGAGTATTCAACAACATAATATTTATCTAAAAGATAAGCTTCTACTTCTGAAGCTCCTCCATCTGGAATACCTTTCCATTTTTTGCCAAATGTTTCTGATACACTTTTAAGTTTATCTGTCCTAATCCATATAAATCTATTCTCATCAAATATAACATAATAATCAGACCTAGATGCAAAAATACCTGAATTATAACCATTACATTTATATTCTATGAAATAGTTTTCATGCTTATTAGACTTAATATCTCTTTTAACTTCTATAGCTATATTTTTTTCAGGAACAAATATATCGTAAGGTTTAAAATTACCTTCTTTCTTAAAGGCTTGAGAATATTTCTTTTGAACCATTTTAAGAACCATCTTCTCAGCTTCCTCCCCTATAGGAAGGTCTTTTTTAAATGTGTCCGCCATTTTTCTCTTTCCATTTTAAGAATTTAGCATAATCTTCTGCAAATTCATTAAGCCTTAAAATAATGTAAGATTCGCCCCTATCTTCCCTAACTACTACTGCATCTACAAAGACACTAGGTTTTAGCCATTCTGCTACCTTTTTACGCCTTTTAGCCTGTATTCTAAGGTCACCTTCTGCTAAACAATCAACTTCTTCATGTAATCCTAATGCTTGACCATTAGAACCCCATGCTCTTTTACATTCTATATCATAAGATTCAAATAATCTTACAACTTCTCTTTCAAAGGCATTACCTTTTACTTTACTTGGATGAGCCATGTTTTTCCTTCTCCTTACTTAGATGAAATTTTAAATTTTCAACATTTGTTTTTAATCCCATTTTATCTATTACATTATAGATTTTTTTAAAAGAATTGCTTGACAATTTATCATTAACTCCAAAAGTAGAGCTATAATCTATTTGAAAATAATTATCTCCACTCCTTATCAAATCTCCGAAATAATCAATATGATTTTTATTTGCTGTAGTTGAGCCTTTTATATATTGACTTATATTTTCATTAATCCAATTTAATTCTTTAGTTGGTAAGTCCTTTCTTTGGACTTTTCCATCACTCTTTAAAGTTATTATGTCTTTTGAACAATTATCAACATTTCTTCTTTCGTAAAATATATCTACTATTCTTAATAAGTCTTGTTCTTTATCATAAAACCCTATACCTTCATTAAAATCCTTATTATATCTGTTTAGCCATATACTTAAAAAAGGTTTTATTAAGGAAAAATCAAACCATTCTCCCCTTACTCTGCATTCAGGGATTAAATCTTCTAAATAATCATGTATTTCTTTTTCTAAACATTGGTCTACATTGTCTATAATTCCAACAAGTATTAATTCTCTAGGATTTGATGTTTGCAGAGAAGACAACCTTTTCTTTACATCTGTGCTATAACCTATTTTTATATATCTAAAAGCATCATATTTATCTACATTTTCATTTCCATAATCTTCGATTCTTTCTTTTAAATGTTTTATATATTCTTTGTTTTTTGGATGTTCTTCTTCAAACATTTTCAATCTCCATTTTAAATTATTTATTTCACAATGTTTTCCTTTTATAGGACTTAATTCTCCAATAAAATATACACACCCCTCATATTCTTCCTCCATATTATGTAAAGGATATTTTTCTAAGAGTTTATTATATCTATCTTTAATCTCTTTTTTAAAATTAAACATCTTTTTCTCCTAGATATATTAAATATTCTGCTTCACAAACAGAGCAATGTAAATTAGTAACGATACCATCGCCCTCTAAATTATAATCTTCAAAGGAGTGGTCGCCACCCCATATAACATCATTTTGACAATGCCAACATTTCATTTTTTCTTCCTCATTTTATTATAAAACCTCTCTAAAGATTCATCTGCATCAGATATAATTTTACTAACTCTAGCACTACTATTTAAAAAAGAGCCACAATATTTACATCTATTTATTGTTCTTCTAGTTTTTCTAGCCACCTTTTATACCCCTTACTATGTTTATAATTAGAACCAAATAATTCTCTCCTTGCACATTTAAAACATATTGTGCATAAATATTCTTCAGTTACTAGCGAATACCATTTAAAAAAATAAGTATGATAACCATACTTACTACAACACTCACACCTCTTGGTATTCTTCCCTATTAGCCTCACATTCCTCACGAGTAAGTTTACCTCCTAATTCTAAATATCTTTCTGTTACTCTTGAAATCATTTTTGGTGTTATAATGTCGCCAGTATATTTTGATGGTTTCCCAATATTATCGTAATAGTGATTCAACATATCTCTGAGAATCCCTCTTACATATATTCTGTCTGTCATAGTGTGCCTTTCTTGATGAGTTGATAAATAAAACTTGTGGAGGTGGGAGGAATCGAACCTCCGTATTATAAGGCAATAGAAAGGGAAACCCTACAATCGAACCTAACACCCCCAATACCACAAGGTGTGATTAACACAAGTAATCCGACTTACTCTAAATCCGTATCAAGATTTTCTTGTGGTAAATCTAATTTTTTGATTTCTTCTAAAGTATCCTGTGCAATTCCAGATTGGATACCATCAGAAATTAGTGCTTTTAAACCTTCTGTTGCAATGTTTAATTTATCTTGCAACTTATGGTTTGCTTCTGCAAGAATTCCTATTTCTCGCCTTAATATTTCTATGTCTTTGTCATAGCTCATTTGTTTATCCTTTTCTTGTTAGATAATTTTGCTAATATATCTGATATAATTTCTTGTTTTTCTTCTTGAGTCGCAGCATCTACCCTTGCTCTATCCATATACTCTTGATGTTCTTTTATTTGCTTTTCTATCTTATGTTCCATTTGGACAGGAATAGAACCACCACTTTGACAAGCCTTCCCAAGCCATCTATTAGTAAAATTCTTAAAATCTTTCTTTGCTTTATTGGTATTAGATAATAACCATACACGAGCCTTCTCACATTCGCCTATTACATCTACATTAGGATACGCCTTGCTCCACATATCTATTAATTCTTTAGGGATATTATCATAGAATTTATTAACTCTATCTGGATATGGGTCTACTTTTTTACCTTCATACTTAACCTTAGAATATTCTTTAATCATATAATCAAAGAACTTATCGGCATTTACCCACTTCTCTTGCCCATCTTTTCTAATTTTAATTTCCAAAAACATCAAAACCAACTAGCCTCCTTTAATAACTTAGCTTTTTTTCTACCATATCTTCTGTGATAAGCATTAATACAATCCTTGCACTTACTTTTATATTTTCCAATACCTGAAACAACCTTTTGGTTTTCTTTAGTAATTTCTTTATTACATTCTTTGCATTTCATATATAATCCTTTCAATATGGGCAGGAGTTGGTGATATAAGGGAGTTGAGGACTCCCACCCATATCTTTTATTGTTTCCTCTTAAAACGGAATATCCGCATCCGCAGTTGTATTTGTATTATCATTATTTTTAACAGGAATTTCTTGTTTTCTTGGCTCTTGGAATTTAAGAGATAAGAATTTTTTACCATTCTTGCTTTCTCTCATCCAAGCTGCGATTTGCATTTCCTTACCATTAACCTCACATTTTCCACTCATATAAGGTTGTTTGTTTTCCTCAGTAGCAGTTTCATTTCTAAATAAAACCCCCTGATTATTGTTATCATATTCCATACGATTTACTTCTCCTTTTCTATATAATTGATTACTTTTCTTTCCACATTTAATAAGAATTTAGCAAGATTAATTAAAAATACTATCATTAGAACAACCCCTATGCTATATAATAAAATATCAATATTTTGCAATTCCATAATTAAAACCCTATTCCTTCCTCGTGCATAACTGCAGGTTTAGTTGTTGATGACTTTTTCTCCCATAAATGAAGTCCAAGCCCAAACATTGCTATTACTTTAACTAAACATCTAGCTTCTGCATCAGTTATATCTCTTGAAGTAGGGTTTATTATTGATTTCATAGGCATCATTGATGTCATCACAGGTAATGAAAATTCCCTTGATAAATCGCCTATTGTTACTTTACAATTAACTTTACAGGTTTTCTTATCTTCTCCATCAAAATAAAATGTAGGGCTTAAAAACTCATAGGTGGATTCTGGATAATTATCCATTAAAGTTGCCCAAGCATCTGCCCACCCTATATAATCAAGTCCACTCTTTTGATATTGTATCGGTTTAGTGTCTATGGCTCTTAATTTCTTCCATATATCGCCATAGGTTAGTTTTTTATTACTCATACTTCTTCCCTTTCTATTTGTGTTATTAGTTCATCAATATCCATTTTGATATGATTCATTTCGTTCAATGATGCTATTGCATCTCCATTTAATCTTCCCATACAATTAGAAGTTTTTTTTAATAACTTAATCATTAGTTCTATGTCTATCATTCTCAAAACGGCATCTCCTCTTTTTCTATTTTTATATATCTAGGTTGTTTATAGTTAGCCATAAGCTGCCCTATGCAATATTTCTTTTCAAACCAATTCCATATTCTTGGTGTCCACTTACCAATATAATCGTAAGTCATATAATATTCTATGGAAGGACAATCTTTTTGTGGTTGTTGTGATTCTTCGTAGTGTTTTTCACTCATTTTACTCATTTATAAGCCTCCTTCTGCTCTTTAGACATTTATAAATAAATATTAATAATGTGATTTTAAATCCCATATTTACTAGGCTCTCAAGAAGATATACTAAATCATACATTGCATCAGTCATTATTCTTCCTCCACTTCAGATATAGTTATTAATACATTTCGACCTAGTGTTTTACATATACGATTTTCAAGTTCGTTAGCCATTTCTTCAAAATCATATTTATCTACATCATCTCCAATACGATTTTCAAAATAATATATGGGCATTTTTATGTGTTTCATTATATCCCCCACTCTTTATTAAACCATTTTTTCATTTTTTCTGTGTAGTTATAACAATCATCATCATTAAGTTGTCTAGCAAACTTTCTTATAACTTTAAGAGTTTCATCAAAAGCCTTATCTACATCTAGCTTTTGTGCCTTCTCAAACTCTCCATCTAATATAACCTGAAACTCGCTATATTCTCCATCATTTAAGTAATCTCTACTCATTGTTTTCCCTTTCTTTTTTTCTATTATTAATCGTTATCCTTATCAAATATATAAGTATATCTGGTCTTTATATCAGGATATAAGTCCTTAACCTTAACTTTCAAGAGTTTAGCCATTTTTACCAATCTCTCTTGACTTGGGTATCTATCTTCTGAAATCCACATAGATAGGTGGCTAGGGTGTGCTTCTAATTTCTCGGCAACCCAAGATAATTGCAACCCTTTTTCTCTTATTATTTCTTTAATATTGTTCATATAAGTTCCTTTCGCTTCACTTAATTTAAAAAGCATTTTCCTTTTATGCAAATACTTTTTCACATTATTATTAATTATTTAGTCCATATTCAAAATACTCTCTTAAAGTAAGTTCTCTATTGATTTCTAATAAATCCGTCATAGAATGTAATTCATTGGTTTTTACCCAATATTCCTCTATTTCGTCAAGAAACTTCTGCAACTGACCTGTTGTGTATTCTTCTACTTTATCTAATTCAAACTCCATTTTATTCATTCCTCCATTTATCCATTATTTGTTCATCAGTAGAATTATCAATATAAAAAGTCCATCTACCCATTCTTATATATAAACAATCCTCTGTCCTGACGTCTATTGTCATACCTCTATCATCTGTTTTCATTCCATCTCTCATTTTTATCTTCATTTTATTCCTCTATTTTTAGTTTTGAAAGTTCAAATATATAATCTTCATAGAATCTTAATATTTTCTTTATTTTTCCATCTTTTTTGTTTTCGTCTTTAGGATATTTACTTTTGTATTGCCTTTTTATATCTGCTACAACTTTATCCCTTTTCCAATCCAACTCTTGATTTATTCTGAATATGCTTTTATTTTCCATTATTATTACTCCTTTGTTTGTTTTATTTCATCAAAGCATACGGGACAATGCTTATCTGTATCACTATATGGATATTGGTCGCACTTAGGACACACATCATCTTCTGTAATATTCAATGCTTTATTTATTTCATTATGAATTATATCCTGAATTTTAAATTCATCATTCATATCTAAAAGATTATGTTCAAACATACTATCAACACATCTGATTGCAATATCTCTTGTATCATCATTTGTTATTTTATTCATTATTACTTCTCCTTTGTTTGTTTTAAAAAATTTGTTTAATTCTTTTATAATTCTTAATATATATAGCTTTATAAGGTTTGGTTTGAATCTTTTGGCTTATAAAGTTTCTAAAAGTTGTTACCAAAAGGGGTTTTGAAATAGCAACAGGGTAGGTTAAACACCGAGAACACCCTTCAAAATAAGATAGATTTTATTAAAGTGGCTCGGCGAATATAAGTTTCTATTGATTTATATTTATGCTTTCTCATAGGCTCTATGGGGGGATTAATAAGCATAGCCCTAGCCTTACAAATAATTATACTTGTAGGGGTAGGGTGTTCTATGCTTACTACTTAGGATATGAAGGGATTAATATAAAGAGTATTAGTCATTCTTTTCTCTTTTATTTATACATTCTTTAAAAGTCATTCCATTCCAAATATCATCATATATATCCCAAGTATTATCATCTACAATCTTACTTAATGTTGGATTTGAATTATCCCAATTATAAACAATATCATATAACTCAAATAATTCTACCCCTATTTTCTGTATTTTCTTATCTTTACTATTCGTACAATCTTCTGCTTCAATCCATAAATCAGTATCATTCATTATTATTTCCTTTCTATTTTGTTTTTATAAATGTTATTATAATAGTTGTTAAACATATTATAAATAAACTCCAAAAGCTTAAATCAATTACCATTTCGTTTCCCTTTCTTTGTTGTTTAAATCTTTATAAAGGAGTGTTGGAGATTTGAACTCCATAGGTTGTTTCGCAAACTTTTACAAGGATATTTTATAATAAGTCCTTCATATGATAACTTATAAACCCAAACTATCTCCCAAAGCCACCCCTTTATTTTTTGTGGAGGAAGTGAGATTCGAACTCACAACTTCTTGGTTGCAAACCAAGTGTTCTTCCATTGAACTACTCCCCCTTTTTTTTTTGTTGTTTAAATTTTTTATAAGGTTAATTATAAGGGGGATATAATATAAAATCATACCCCCCACTCCACACAACAGGAGATTAATTTTTAACCATTTCCTTATTAATACAAGAATTACAACCTAATGTTAATGGTTTTAATATTGTTAATTGTGTTTTATGTTTAAGTTTTTTACATAATCCACAATAAAATCTCTCAATATATGTATTCTTCATTCTTTTTCTCCTTTGTTTGTTGTATTAAAATCTTTGAATAAATAACAGGCTATACCTAAATATTATGCTTCTTGTTAGGCAATAGTATATTGTATTGTTACCACCATATAGAAAGTAAAATTTTATCTAAAAATTATGGGGATTTTCGGCAAGATATAGCCACCCTCAAATATATACAGGGTTGTTATTTATTGTTGTGTTAAAATCTTTATTAAGGGGTATTTATAAAGGGGGTTTTTACACCCCCTTATTAATATTATTTAATTAAGGCTCTGTTTATGGTTTCAATACTAAAATCATAATCAAATATCCTAATATATATATCAGGGTGTCCTCCTCCATTATTACCTTCAAAAAATGCTTTATACATATATTTATCATTTTTATCAATTTTATTATCATCTTTGTAACAATACCCACAATATAATCTTAAACTTGTTGAGCCACTAAAAATCTTATCACAATATAATGTATGGCTAACATCAAATTTTTTGATGTTTTCATTATTATATTTAATATCGATTTTCTTTTTTAATACTATTTTTATTAAACTATCCATTGTATCCCCTTTTTTATTGTGTGTTAAATTCTTTTTAAAGGAGATTATAATGGGGGTTTTTACACCCCCTTATTATAATTTAAAATAATGTATCTAATAATATTAATACTTTTTTATCATCTCTTTTTTTTAGAGCTTTTTGTATTTCTTTACTCTCTATTGCTACAGATGGTAATATTGTTCTTATAGAACAAGCTATTAAAAAATCAGTAGTATTCATTTTATCCCCTTTTTTTTGTTGTGTTAAATTCTTTTATTAAGGGGTTTATAGGGGGTTATATTTCAAACCCCCATATTAATATTATAAATTACATATTCTAATTTGGTATGTTTCTTTATTAAAATATATAATAGAATTATCTACTTTTAATATTGCGAATTTATAACCATTTATAGAGCCTTTTAACTCTTTATAATTTAATCCGTAACAATGGTTAAACCTTTCAATATCTATCATAATATTATCCAATCTTTACTTAAATCTAAATGATTTATAACAAAATGCCTTGCTTGTTCAGAATTTTCAAATTCTTTTAAATAATATTCATTATCTTGTTTATTATTTATAAGAAACATTCTTTTAAAGTCATTTGATTTATTTTCATTGAATTGATTATCTGTCATTTTATCCCCTTTTTTATGTTGTGTTAAATTCTTTTTAAGGAGGTTAAAAGGGGAGTAAAATACTCCCCTGTAAAATGAATATTATTTTATAATATTTTTTGCTACTTGCTTTAATTCTGAATTCATATCCATACTTTGACCAAAGTCGCACCTTCCCCAAATATAAAAACCCTTAAATTCAGCAACACAAGCCCCAATTTCAGCAAGTTGTTCATATAGCCAATCTGTAATAATAAAATATTGAAATATTTCATAATATTCATCATTTTCTTCATCATATGAATTATCAAATTCTATATAATCACCATTTACAGAAGCATATTCCATTAATTCATTACATAGATGCAATACTTCATTATTTACAATTTTTTCTGTAAATTCTTGCTGTTTATCTGTTAAGCCGTTCCAATTTAACTTAATAGTATTTTCCATTTTTTTCTCCTTGTTGTGTTTTTGAAATCTTTTAGGAGTTTGTAAACGGGGGAGAGTTTAACCCCTCCCCCCTGTAAAATGATTTATTTACTCAGGCTCTAAACCCATTAAAGAAGAAGCATTTTTATCTTCTGCCCTTCTATATAACTCATCTAATAATTTAGGTATAGTAACTGCTAAGTCATATAATTCATTACTATATTTATTTTGTAAATCATCATCAATATTTAAAGTATTATCAATATCAGAAATAACCATTTTTAGATTTTTTCTTACTTTGTTTATTTGACTAATATTACTCATTTTTTTCTCCTTGTTTTGTGTGTTTAAATCAAAATCTGTGGGGGTGTATTTCAACCCCCTAAACACAACAACAAAAAAAGTTATTTTCTCTATAAGAAAAAGTTCCATTACTAGTAGTGGTAAACACTTTGGGCAGCCCTCCGTTACACCAACTCCTGTACTGCTGAACTAAAAAACAATCATTTCAAAAAGAGCAATCCAATCAACAACCTATCCACTCTATCAACTCAACCAATAACCAATCCAACTACCACAATTTACGAAACTTCACGGGATTGTCAAGGGTTTATTTTACAAATATGTAAACTTTTTTTTGTTTCTCCTCCTGAAATCTACTAAAAATTTTTTTTGCTTTCAGCAATATGTAGAGTTAAATCTATGTATTTGTATTGGATTTCTGTAATATGGGCTTAAATGGGCTATTATGTACTTATTTCTGGGGGTTTGTATGTGTTCTAATATGTGTAGAATAGGGGCACTCCATACCTCCCCCCAAATTATTTTACTTTAAAGCGATTTTTCCCTTGCATATGTTCTTAATATGTTGTATGCGAAGTTATCAACAAATTATTAACACTCTATATGCCTATGTGAATAAGTTGTGGATAAGGCGGGGGTAGGGGGGATAGCACTATGGTAAGGTGGGG
>VTLG01013111.1_pt1 | contig 24753 bp, 36 predicted proteins | sample 4694571 | NCBI WGS metagenome assembly VTLG01 (sample SAMN12604809, study PRJNA352737) | marine metagenome | biome: ENVO:00000447; feature: ENVO:00000209|ENVO:00000569|ENVO:01000036; material: ENVO:00002151; isolation source: viral sequences binned using virsorter ...
CGAGAAACATTGCGGCGCTGCTTGAATACGGTGGTTCACAAACGATGAACCAGAACTGGAAAAAAGATGATAAGGGCAGGCTCATCATTGGGCCGAAACATCGCCGCACAATGGTTGTTCGCTACAAGGCACGACCGTATATGCGTCCGGCGTTTGAACAGGTGATCAGCGTGACCTTGCCGACGCTCCTTGCAAAAAGCGGTCTTAATCAGGGTCTAAAAAATACCATCATGGCGCGGGCACAGGAGTCAATTAAATGAGGCAATCGCCATCCAATCCGTCCACTGTTCGTGCCGGTGGTGCATATGTTGAGTTGACGTTACGCGACAAAGTGACAACGGGTATGCACGCTGTCGAGCGTAAACTCGCACGGTTCTCCGCAAGGATGAACAACGTCGCTAACCGCATGCTCGCAACCGGAGCGATGTTTGCGACACCGTTTATTGCAGCCACAGTAGCGTATGCAGGTTTTGAAAAGCAGATGGCCGAAGTGTCGACTATGCTTGATGAACCTCAACAGCACATGCAGAAGTTTAGCAATACCGTGCTCGATATGAGTCGCGAATTCGGTGACTCAACCCAGAATATAGCACGCGGTCTTTATGACATTCTCTCAGCAGCTATTGCCCCAGCGGATGCACTGTCGGTGTTAAGCGTATCGGCCAAAGCAGCGGTCGGAGGGCTAACCGACACAGCAACGGCGGTTGATGCCGTCACGACGGTCTTAAACAGTTTCGGAATGGACGCCAGCGAAGCGAGTGATGTCGCAGACGTACTGTTTACCACCGTCAAGCGAGGTAAACTGCAGTTCAATGACCTGGCCCAGTTCATTGGAAAAACCACCTCATTTGCCGCTCTGGCCGGAGTCGAACTGACCGAACTCGGTGCGATTCTCGCTACAACCACCCGAGCCGGTCTTCAGCCTGAGATTGCGGTGACGGCTACGCGTCAGTTCATTGGCAGTATCATCCGTCCAACGAAAGAATCAGCCAAGCTGTTTTCCGAAATCTTTGGCGAAGAGATGAATACGCAGATTCTTCAAACCTGGGGAGGCGTTCTCGGCTTTATAAAACGCATCTCAAAACTCGATACAGAGACGCAGGCCAAACTGTTTCCCAATGTGCGTGCAGCCGCTGCTGCTTTGACTCTCACTGCCAATACGGAAGGCTTGGAGGAAGATCTCGGTTTTATGATGAACCGAACCGGCGCGGCCGAAGAAGCGTTTAATAAGATGGCTGGGACGACGGCTTATGCCTGGAATAAACTCAAGCAATCAGTTGTTTCTGTATTCACCACCATCGGTGAGGCCATTGGCCCAATGGTGTCAAACGCAGCAGATGCAATGGGTGTTGTTATCGAATCAATTCTGCCGTGGATCAAAGCCAATGGCGCGTTGTTTGTATCGCTGGCTGGGATCGTCGCGAGCATACTCGGACTTGGCGCTGCTCTTAAAGTCGCGGCATTCGCAATCAGTGGATTTTCGATTGTCTTAAAAATACTCATGATCACAATGTCGGTGTTTACCGCTGCATGGGTAACCCTCAAAGCTATCATCCTTGGAACGATGGCCGTGTTCACTGGTTTTAATGCGATAACAATCGCTGGCCTCGCCGCGACACTCACTCTGGTCATCGGCCTTATATCAGTGTTTGGCGAGGGTCTTGCCAATTCATTTAAAAAGGCCAAACATGATGCCGGCGAGATGGTCGAAGGCATTACCGCCGCCCTGCAAACCGGCAATATCAAACTTGCAGCGGAAATCCTAAGCGCAGGCGTAGAGCTGGTCTTTACTGAGATGATGAAAGGGATATCGAACGCTTGGACAACATGGACGCACGAACTTGCTAAAAAACTGATGGATTTCTGGGTAGAGGTTCAAAAGATCAACGTAAATGTCGGAGAGTGGTGGGATGGCTTCATGCGCGGCGTCGACAAAACGTGGAGTTATGTCGAAGAGGGCGCAGAGATAATCTTCACCGCCCCCTTGGATGAATTTGATAATATTTTGCGAATGGGGCCGTTTGGTGCAGGAGATCCAGAGATCTTCGCCTATTACGAGAAGTATCGTCGGCAAGTAGATCAGGGTGGCGAAGACGTTGCAGCCGCAGCAGAAAAAGAACGTGACCGCATTGAACAACTTGGAAAAGACACCAACGCGGAACTGACCCGTCAGCTCGAAGCAGAAATCCGTACTCGTCAGGCAAATATCGATAAGAAACGCAAGAAACTTAAGAAGCTCACCGCCCAGGCAAAAGCTGATTGGGAAGAATATCAGGCCGAAAATAAGTCCGGTCAGGATGGCCTGAAGCTACCAGCCCTGGATGACCTAATGATGGGCATCGGTCAGGGTCAGGATAAGCTCACCGCCGCTGCGGACGGCGTCCGTGGAGCAATTAATTACGCGGCGGCTGTACGGCTCGGACTTGAAGCCGGATCAAGCCCGTTTGAAAACCTGGAGGAACGCAATACCCGTGCAAACGAACAGGTTGCCCAAACGCTCAATGGGGTGAAGCGACTCTTGGAATCAAATTTGATAGGAGATTAACCAATGACCGAAACTCCAAAATCACCGACCGTGATTGAAATCATTGGTAGTGGGGGAAGTTCACAGTCACCTCGTAACGGCGAGTTTGAAAAGAAATACAGGATTATCGGGACGAGTGATGATAGCGCTGTACGCAGTGCCCTATTCAAAACAGCACCGGCAACTCTCAACGGACTTCCCATAGGCAATGTGACCTGCCGGCCGGTCGACCACAATGTTTTTGAGGCGACAGTCGTTTATTCGGCAAGTGAGCTTGAGCGACTACAAAGCACATTTAATTTCAATACCACCGGCGCGACGACCCACATTAATAACTCACTAGCGACGGTAAACAGTTACGAACTCCAAGCGGGACGCGGTGTACCAGATTTTAATGGTGGCATTAATGTCACACGCGACGAAGTGCGAGGTCTTGATGTCACAATTCCCACGCTTAACTTTACAGAAACGCACAAATATCTGCCGTCAATTATCAACACTGGGTTCGTTAGGACGCTGATGGGAATGACTGGCACGGTCAATAACACAGCCTTCAGGGGTTTTGCAGCGGGTGAGGTACTCTTTAAAGGCGCAACCGGATCATACAACGACGACCTCATCGCCGTAACATTTAATTTTGAGTGTAGTGCGAACCGGACGATAAACGTAGCCGGCACATCTGTAGATAAGCCTGGTCATGACTACTTGTGGATTTATTATGAGCAGGCCGAAGATGACAACGCTAATGCCGTGGTCAGTAAGCCTAGAAGCGCCTATGTTGAACGCGTGTACCCGTACGCGGATTTCACGGCACTCAACCTTCCAACTAATATCCTCGGCTCGGGTGTCATAAAGAGCATATCTGCAGGTGGGTAATATGGTTCAGCCAATACAAAACGGATCGGGACTGAGTCTGACGCGGCAAAACGTCAACGAGATCATCGAGGCCACTAATACTGTTCGCGGTGGAAAACTTCCCCGTCAAAACACCCAACCGATTAGGACTTCCCCGAGCAGCGTCATAGTCAAGGGTCGTAACGACGGAGCTGAGATTACGTCCGGCTCTGCAGTATCAATTACAGGCCCACTTGTGGATGCTGGAGACGAATTCACCCACGCTGTTGCAGCGTTTAGAAGCCAGATGTCAGTGGCGTTTCGTAGAGCATTTAACAACTCGGATGAGACAGCAGCCGACCATTTTCCTCAGAACCTGGCGGTCACGACCACAGGAATTGCTAACGGAGGTGTGGGAGATATTATCGTCTCGGGACTCGCTTATGCCCGTGTCGACCTGAAAAGTGCAAATGACTCTGTTGCGGTGGCGCATGATGAAGACGGTAATCAGGGAATTTTCAAAGGCGCTTCGGTTGGAAGACCAGGATGCCGGATTGTCGCTAAACCGTCGCTTCTCGGTGAGCAGTGGTGCATCGTCTCGGTTGGGCTGTACCCAACCGCTTTAGCGAATGCGTATCGTGGAACATTGAGCGATGCACTCGAAACAAGTGATTTAACAATACTGGTTGGAAACCTGGTAGCGGTTGATGGTCTGCCCACCACCAGTGAGTCCATTGGTGCGTATAACACACTAACGCTCTCAGGTGCATCAGGTGACGCTGCCTATATTATCTACAATGACCAGGCTGGCAGGTGGGAACTCATTGAGGTTCAGTGCTGATGGGCTGCTGCGAAGATACAAGTTGTTTTCTTTATTCCGATGATTTCACGCGTACGTCACGCGAAACCCTTACATATCAGAGCGAAGAGGACGAGGGCGACGGCTGGATTATCACGATGGAGTCTGAGCCGACCGATTGCATTGCCGGTGATACGCTGGCAGGTGAGTCACAGTTAGACTACGAGACTTATTACTATTACGTCAGCGCGGTAGACGAATACGAGGTTACTGTACTGTTTCTGTACGGGCCTGATCAGAGCGACCCGAGTCATTATGCACCAAGCTGGCAGGGTATCCAGACCTTCACTGTAAAGCGTCTCGGTTCAAGCTACGGCACGCCCACTGCGTCTTCAGAGCCGGCAAACTACCTCTGGGGTGTTACTGATGACGGGTTGGTGACAAACGGCACAGATCCGCTCGAAATAGAACCTCTTGAGGGAATCGAGGATTTTGCATTTACAGCGGAATTTGAAAGTTCAAGTGATGACCACAAGTTTGCGTTAATCACCAGCTACGAGAGCACGGATGCGCTTGGTAATTACTGTAGGGTGGAAGGAACAGAGAAGTTCTACATCGAACTAAAGTCATCGGCCACCAATGTTGCGCCGCTCGCACCGCCAGGTTCGAGTCTTACATTTGGTACAGGTACAGCGACTGAACTTCCACGCGATATTCCGCTTAACGATGATGGTAATGTAATGCTCAGTGTCTGCCAGTCTGCGTGGCTTGATGCAACCGAGAACTATGTAAACCTGATAATGAGCGCCGGTGAGAATACGCAAAAACCGGAAGTACGGATCGGAACAAGCGGAGTAGGGTCTGGTGGATCATATGACGATCTTCTCGCGATTACACGTTCAGCCGGGCATCCAATAAAAGAAATTGCCTTTGAGAAGAACAGCAGTTCGGAGGCTGAGTGCGTAAGCTGTGTTAGTACGGATTGCGAATTCCAACAATCCACACTGATGTTTGCAGATAGCGTGAACCGTGATGACTGGGCTGCGGATGTTTCGCTTACGTCAAATGCCAGTGGATCGCAGACTGCTACAGTGAACGAGATGCAACGGACAATTGTATTTGACTCCCCGAGCGGAGCAGGAACGCTTGTTGCTGATGTCGTGGCATTGCGCGGGATACCTAGTACGACAAAAATAAGCAGCAGCAACGGACAGCCGGACACGGCGGTCAGTGTTAGTGGCGGCGATTCATTTGGTATCTATTCGGAAATAGACGTGACTCCCACGGAAAACGCAAGAATCTATCACGGGTACGGCATTACATGTGGAAGCGGTACGGGCAGCGGATCTCTTATAGATTTTGGCAGCGGTGGGGTTTATGATCCGGCGCACCTGGTGAAAGCCGGACACAGCTACACGATGGGTTACTGCCTGATGCCTTATTTAGTTCAGAAGGACGGTGAAACTGAGGCTGTAAAGTGGCTCGCGACTGCATTTATTCGCAGTAAAACGGAAGGGTGGCAGGTTTAAATGGCGTGGTATGACGATCTTAGAACCCGCGTGATAGCTCCCGCCGGCTCAAGCGCGACGATCACCCGCTTTATTCGCGGTGGCGCGACCTACAAACAGGCATGTAACACATGTCAGCCGCATGGGGAGTGTATTGCGTGTCGAAACGATCAAACAGCGGAACAGTTTGCTGTAATCAAGAGCGGATTTCAAGATGTCGACGAGAGTACCTGCGCCGCCACACTCAACGGAACACACACGATTCAGATCGCACAGCAGCTACATGTTCGACCATCACGCGGCCCAAACAAACATTATAGTCGGTTTGGTAACACAGGCTCGTATTGCATGGGGGACTACGCCAGTACATGTATGGGGCGTGCGGTACAGTATCTTTGTAAAACACCGACCGTTGGCGAAGGGTGTGGACTGTGTACCGAAGTTAATACCTGGGGTACGCCCATGACAGGAGAAAATCCGATTCTGCGTAGTGAGATGAGGATTTATCTAATCCTCGGCGGCGGCGTGATGTTTGAACCGCGTGCGGGCCTCACTGGCGCACCAAAGATTGGGGCAACTGGTCTGGTGAGCATTCAGCGTGGTGTGAGTGTGATTTTGTGGAATCGACTAAGGAAGCTCTGTGGTAGCCCAACCCTACCAAGCATCGCGTACCAGTATGCGATATACACACTTCCAATCAACTCTGATATTTGGTGTGAGCAACTGAATAGCTTGTATTTACCCTTAGCTAGACTCAGTGATCATGACGCCGATCACAGTGACCCCGACTACCGTACCATCATACCGTGGAAGTACGAAGAGGGAACTGTGCGCGTGACATCGATGTCAAACACGACGTTTCTAAGGCCGCAAGCAGATGCAGATGCGTCGGCATCGATTGGGGGCGTGGATGTCAGCTAACGGTATCCAATGTCAGGGGTGTGGACAACGTGTTCCCATCACGCCGGAAGACCTGCCGTTGTATTGCAGTTGTGGGTTTGTAACCGTCTCACGATCCAGTGACGACATGACGCCAGGATTCTGGCGCAGGGCTGGGGCGTTTGGTAAGGCCGTAGCACGCCACACATTAAACGGTCTACAGAAAACCCCACACGACGAAAAACAAACACGGGCATTAATTTGCAGCGGTTGCGAGTTTAAGCACGGTTCGCGTTGCGGTAAATGCGGATGCCAAATCGAAGGCTGGCCGAACAAGCTCGACTGGGCATCGGAACGGTGTCCGATTGGAAAATGGGGCGCTGTCAAAAAGAAATAATGCCATAGGCATTATCTAGAGACATCGAAACGAAACCACAGAAATAAAATAAATAAAAAGGGGAAATCATGGCTGCAATTACCTGGCTTGGAACAGACGCAAGCAACCCGGGAGACTTCGACTCCACAGCAAATTGGTCGTCGTCATCCGTTCCAGGGGCTGGCGATACGGTTATATTCACGAGCGAGTACAACTATAACTGCACGGTTGGAATGAATCAGGGAACGACCGCATTCTCATCCATCGTTGTAGAGGCCGGCTTCACGGCCACAATTGGTTCTTTCACTAGTCCGCTTACTTCTGACCCATCAAAGTTTGAGTATCATGGCGGCGGCATTATCTGGATAAAGCTCGGGTCGACCGGCATTCCGGTAGTTGTCTCTAACAGTGGTGCATCAGCCAATGGCTCGTATGGCGTCAATCTGGAGGGAACAGTGTCGACGCTGACGGTATCGAATGGCAGAGTTGGGTACTGCACCCACACAGGGCAAACAGGCTCTGTAACCAATGTGCGAGTATCAGGTGGTGTTAGCGTCCTCGGCTCAAACCTGACATCGGTGACAAACGTCGATATCACCGGCGGTGAGGTTGAAACCCGTGAAACCCCCGCAACGGTAAAAGTCTACAACGGTAAGTTCAAAACTGCCGAAGATGCGGGAGTGTCTACAAAGCTCACGCTGTACGGTGGGTCGGCGGTCCTGGCTGGCACAGGCACAGTCGCGGACCTGCTACTTGATGCACCTGCTGGTAGCACCGTGGATATGACAACCAGTGGTATCGCACGCACGATTACCGCCTTTAAGAATAACGGCGGCTCACTTCTATACGATCCGAATGTGATCACGATCACAACCGAAACGGACGCTGACAAAGCAATCCGCAAAACAGTGGCAAACCTAAATGGCTAAACGTCGAAAACGAGATAGATCAGACAGTGTATCTGATGTTGAACCTGCAGTTGCTGAACCCGCAGTTGTTGAACCTGCGAAACCCGACCGCCAGGACAAAAAAGAATCTCGCACAGATCGACGCAGTGATTTGCTTGATGCCAAAGCTCAGCTCCAATCCGCTAAAAGTCAAAAGTGGAAGTGGTTGTTTTTCACAATCGCAGCCGGACTTGCTGCCTACATGGTGCTGTCCAGTGGCGGCGTCAGCGGAATCATGAACCTGTTTAAAGGAAAATAGTATGTCTCTCGTTTCTGATTTTATATCTGCACTGAAAAGTAAGCGTGTGATCCTTGCTACGGTAACTGCCGCAATGGTTGCTGTTAATTCACAGCTCGAATGGTTCAGTGCTGAAACCCTCAATCGGCTGACCGCGATTGCAGGCTCATTGATACTCGGAGACTCACTTCGCGGGACAAACCCTGACAAATAAAACACCACGGTCTGCCGGTCGTCGCGCCACTGGGCTGCTGCCCTCATTTGCCACTCGGCAGCCCTGACGACCGGCAGATTTTTACAAAGATAATTCAATGCAAGACGTTATAGATTTTGTTTCGCAACTGGGTCTGCCAGTCGCACTAGTGATTATAGTAATTGTCGCGATTTATAAACTCGCCAGATACATTGCGCCGCTCGGACGGAAGGTGGTTCAAGAGCATGTTATTTTTCTGGATGCAACGAAGATGCAGCAGAAACGCACGGTCGATGCGATTGAAAAGCAAACGGATCTGCTCAGTGGCTTAACCCGCACAAACAAGTCGCTTGTCCATCTGGCAGACGCCGCTGAAAAGGCGATAGAAAACGAACCTGCCGAGGCAAAAAGATGCCTCGACAGGATGCGTAACCTGCTTACAGACGAATAGGTATAACCTCGGCGGTTATTGTCACTTTGATATCGACGCTTTTGGCTACCTTTATCAGCGTATCCCATTTCGCATTATCCCCGTGCGTGATTTGCCACCATGAACTGGGGGCAACTCCAGCACGTTTAGCAACCTGAGTCGGGTTTAAATTTCGATTACTTGCCTGTCGATTGATTAACTTAATTAGTTGTTTCTTTGTCGTCATTTGGTTTTACCTCCATGGTTAAAATTGCCGCGCGATTCTCGGTTGTATTCTCAAAACCCGCAGCTTCAAGTCGCGCTGCCATCTCATCAACTGTCATTCGTACCTTGATGACCTCCTCACCTGCTGCCTCGAAAGAACTGATCAGCGAAAACAGCATGTCTTGGTAGTCATGCATATTCGCGAATTCTTCGTTGTCGGTGAAAGTGCGCCACCGCTGAAATTCCTCGTAAGGAAAATCCCAAAAACATACGACTGCGTTTTCGTTACTCATTGTTGTGCTCCATTTCTAATGCTTACTTATATTGGTAGTAAACGAAAGCGATTGTCTCGTCATCTTCATCGGTAATCTTGTAATTGTAGATTGAGCCGTCTGGTTCTGGATGCCAGTCGATCCATTTACCATGCTCCGAAAACAGATGGTCAAGAACGTCGTCAAACGTCTCTAGCCGTGACTCACCGACAACATCACTCCCGAATTCCTCCCGCGAATCTGTGTATGCAATTCTCCAGCTCATCGTTAGTGCTCCCTCGTTAGAAGTTCGGTAATCATCGAAAGCGTTGCAAACGTCTGTGTGGAATCGGGTGCAATGGACTGCATAATCTGATCATATAAGTAGGTTTTGTGACCGTCGTCATATGTCGTCGAGTCAACCAAAATCGCCACAACTGCGGTTAATTTATCAATATCGTTCATCGTTAGTGTTCCTTTACCTTTCTGGTTACCTCAAAATTCCAGCAGGACATCATCCCAATCACTACAGTGCCCATCTCAGCCAGTTCACTTCGCGCCTGAGTTCGCCACGCCGTAAATACCTCTCTGTTCATTTCCTGGGCGGCTCGTTCGCTCGCCTTACAGCAGCGGGTGCGGTTTGCACGGTGAAGCGCTTCAGCGCAATAACCTGTAAAGCAACCTGTGTGATCATCCATATATCGAATCGCGACAATCTGATCATCCTTCATAGCTGCCCATGCCCAACCCGCGCCTTTGTATTCAGATTTTGCTGGTTGTTTTTGCATGTCGTAAATTTTCATCGTTAGTGTTCCTTTAAAAAAATGTTTAACCTGCGTTTGCAGTAAATGTTTAGTTGTCGTCCGCTCGGACGGTCACTCGTATGATTCCGGTAGCACGTTCCTTATCGTCTTCGCTAACAAACCGCCAAATTCCATTGTGTTTCCAACCGTCTACAAATCCGGTTGGCGAATTGTAAACCTCGTCTATTAGCATTGGAGTTGGCTGTCCATCTAGCTGTTTAAGACCCTTGGTGTATACGTTAAAAGTCATTTTCTGGATTCTCCTTCAAAATTTTGGTTTCTTCGGCTGTTAGGCAGTCGTGACAAACGCGGTACGCTCCATCGGAGAATTCATCCAACGCATCATCACCGTAAACGCAGTAAGGCGTGATGTCCTCGTCCAAAGGAATACACTTATCACACCGATCACATTCCATAGACATGCAGTCTGCACAGGAATAGCCATCGCGATACTCTTTTGTCTCTTCATCGAAATGGTCAGCACCTACGCGATTCACAAACCGCCCGCTTCCAAACGCAGTGTCTTCATTGCAGTAGACGCACCGACTTCCCACATCTACTACTGCGTACTTCTCGCCAGCATAAATCACTGTCTTACTCATCATTAGTGTTCCTTTTAAAAATGTTTAACCTGCGTTTGCAGCCCTGTTGGCTTCGACTTCCATCTCCAAAACTTCCTTCAGGCTCTCATGCGTTAAACTCCAGTCCATGTCATCACCTATATGCACTATGTCCTCCCACTCTTTCTTAGAAATTTCCATCCTGAGCGTTGGTTCATGGTCGAAGAAATCCTCCTTGACCCACCATGCTATGATGATTTCATCCTCTGGATTCATGCGTTGCAAATACTCTATTGCTGTTTTAACCTGCATCTTCAACCCCCTTTATTTCGTCGATATAATCGACCCATTCAAGTCCAACTAATTCGGTTAATTCATCAATTGTCATCGTTAGTTTCCCTTCCGTTTACGGTGCGCGATTCTAATTCTCGAACGCAATACCTGATTTCAGCCATATCGGTGAAAAAGTTGGTTGTGCCTTCCTCGGACTCCTCCCAGCAGGCTGAGCCACACGTCGGAGAGTTGACGTAATCCATCCCTTCTAAATTGAAACGATACTCACAATCCACACGCATCTCGTCTGCCCACTTTAGAACCACGCTTAGCAGTTCATTGTTAGTGTAATGCGTACACTTTGCAGCGGTCGTATCGTTAATAGCTTTGCGTGTTTTGTCTTCACGCCATTTGCGAATCTTGTAAGTGTCCATGTTAGTGTTCCTTTAAAAGTTAAACCTGAGAAATTAAACCTGCGATCTTAAACCCGCGATCTTAAACCCGCGATCTTAAACCCGCGATCTTAAACCTGCGATCTTAAACCTGCAAAGTTAAACCTGCGAACTTTAAACCCGCAAAGTTAAACCTGCGAACTCACATTTTTGAAATTTTGATTTTTCAAAAATTTTTCTTTTTTTTCGCATCCATCCCCGCTGATATCAGAGGGCGCTTATATGTGCCACTGTTGATGCGTATGGCATGGTGTGGATTGTGTCATATGGTGGCTGTTGTTGGTTTCCTTGTTGATTGTTAATTGTTTGTGACTCTTATGCTGTTTATTATATCGGCCTGTTATTTTATGTCAATCAAAAAAACGGGTGATTTTGTCGAATTCCAAAATAAATAATCGGAAAAACGATTGACTAAAAACTGGTTATGGTCGATAATCCTACTGTTGAGTTAACACGATCATTAACTAAGGACAATTCAGAATGTATGAATCACTACAAGATGCATTCGCGAATTACGATAAATTCGCAACGGCTGAATTCTGCAGCAATTACATATTTGCAACAGATAAACCTAAACGGGGGCAAGCATGGAAGCGAGTATACGCATATGCGGAATCCGTCGAAATTCCGCGTGACGTAATCAAAATGCGAATTTTGGACGTTGACAAAATGCAGCGCGAGCGACATTGGCAATTCCACGAAGCGCAAGCGCAAGCGAATAAAGCGAGGCAAGAATTACAACAGCGCACGCGGTTATTTATCAATATCGCTGTTGCAAGTGCAGTTATTCTTGCAAGCGCACTAATGAGTTAACCACCTACCTACCTATATATAAAGGAATTTTAAAAATGCAAAATTTACGATATTTGAAAAAAGTGCGAGACATGATTATTGATGCGCGTAGCGCTATGATTCAATCGCGCCAATATCGCCAATGGTATGACGACCTAGCAGACATTGAAAAGGCTACGGTTGATTACAGTTGCGGTTATCAATCGCGCTCGCTGCGAATCGCTGAGCAGCTTGAATGGCGATATTACGCCCCAGCAAAAACTAAATAACCACCATATATAAAGGAACACTAAAATGACGACTACACAAACCAAAAAGCGAAACGTAAAAATAGACTTTTCAAAGGATTACGCACAAGAAATAGCAAGCGCAAATTCTGTGAAGGTTATAGACTTTCGGCATGGTGCACCAATTGTTCATATTCCACAAGGTACAAAGCTATCTGGTAAGTTTACAGCGTCAATTGATTACACCATTCATTGCACTAAGCTACTTGCCGATGGTGACCAAAATACTAAGCTTGCAAAGTCTAATAGCTCAGACACTGACTACCGGTCGTTTGGATTGTCGTTAGCGCCACACAAAATCAGTGGATATAACACGTGTAAAAATGCCACAACGTGCGCTGACACGTGTTTGGATTTAACCGGTTTACGTTCTGTTTACGAGCGCATACACATAGGCAAAATAGCGCGAACAATAGCATTCTTTAAGCATAGGCGATGGTTTCTTAATCGCCTAGAAACGGAATTAGAGAACAAGTGCAAGCATGGTGTAAAAACTGGTTATATACCATGTTTTAGGCTGAATATGTTTTCGGATTTGCCGTGGGAAAATTTTATTGATATGGAATATTTCTATAGATATCAGTGCTCGCGAGCTTGGTTCTACGACTATACAAAGCGCTTAGAGCGTGCCGGATTGCAAGAACGGAACTACTGGGTAACTGCGTCACGTAGTGAAACGAATAACGCCGGAATTCTCGATTGCCTTAGTCGCGGTATTAATTGCGCTATTGTATTTGGTTCTACACGGGGACAGCAACACGTAACATTCCCGAAACGATGGAATGATTACGAGGTAATTAGTGGCGAACTAAATGATCTGCGATTCTTAGATAAACGGGGGCGAAAACACGGTAAAGTAGTTGCCTTAGAACTAAAAGCCGCGTCAACGCGGGAATACTACAATGCGATTGAGTCAGGTTTTGCGATTGATATTCACGCTGACGACCATCGGCGCAACTAATACCAATTAATAAAAGAGGGTAACAATTATGAAAATTACATTTGAACACTACGCATATTTAAACGAAAAAATACAAGAAACACTTGAGAAGTATAATTCTAATAATGAATTAGTCGAACTATACGAAAAGGGCGATACCCTAGTTTTGAATAATGGGTCACCAATTGAGGATATTCACGACATATTGATATATCGAAATGCACAGTGCAACGATATACAAAAACGATTTTGTTTCGATATTTTATATCTAACGGATATATCAATATGGATATGTGACAACCTATATCCATATTTGAACGATGACCATATCTACTCAGCTCTTAGGAATATATGCCCAATGATCAATACGCCGAGTTGCCGTCTAATCTAGTCAACACCGACAATTTAACTGTCAACAGGCCTGAATTAACTAATTCAGGCCTGTTTTATGCGCTCGCATCAAAAAACGGATCTCCAGATTAGCCCGTAACGAGCGCAGAACGTTCAATAGGTATCATAGCCCATAACGCATCTAATCGCGTTAGAACGCATCTCAGAGCCTTACACGCAACTAGTGAACATCCGTGCACTATCTAACATCACAACGCATCAACATTGGCTTATATAAACTCTCGCTTATATGATGTGCATATTAGGTGTACAGGTGTACACTAGTGTACATATGTACACCAAGCCCCCAACGCGGGGGGGGTCAGAGGTACTTCCAAACGGCTCGAATCGCGACATAGTGATCATCCGTTCACTATCTAACATCATAACGCATCAACATTGGCTTATATAAACCATCGCTTATATGATGTGCATATTAGGTGTACAGGTGTACACTAGTGTACATATGTACACCAAGCCCCCAACGCGGGGGGGGTCAGAGGTACTTCCAAACGGCTCGAATCGCGACAGCCGCCGCGAAGAGCACTTTAATGCCAAAGACTTTATTTATTTATATAGATCGGCATAGTATTGCAAAAAGTTTCAGCGCATAAAAAAACCGGGGGAGTGGAACACTACTTCTTCTCCCCCGGAAAGCCGGCCGGACTTTTGAGACACTTTACGTTTTCACCGACCCCTGGTCAATCGGTTGGAGGCACAAAGATGTATGTGCGGTCGTCACGGATCTGATCACACTCAAGACACCGAGTTCGCCGCCAAATGACGCGGTTATAAATCTCACCATCCTGGTTAATTCCTGTGAGAGCGAGCTCCCGCTTCTGGTAATACTTGCTGCGTTCGGTGCTTCCACACTTATTGCAACGGGACAGCCGCACATCTACTGTCTGCACCTGTGCATTACCTTTACCTTTTGGTCGCCCACGTTTCTTTGTCGTTTTCTTAGCCATCTCTTACTCCAAATAAGTTACTCGTTTGCGTTTGTATTTCTTAGGGTCTTCCACGTCGTCTGAGTCGCGTTTCGTTGGCGTCATACGCAATCCTGACAGTTTTACTCCGAGCACCGATGCGGCCACGCATGATCCCGCCAGGCAGTCAAGAAAGTGATTGTCTGGCTTGTTTGGTGGTAACCGCCATTCGTCCACCGTCCGTCCGCGTCCAGCCGTGCGGATACGGTATTCCGCACAGCATTGGTCTGCAATCATTTGGTGAACCGATGGTTTTGCTTTAAATAGCGTCAGGCTTCCCGCATCGCCAAACGGTTGAGCAAACCGTGCGTGCAAGAACGATTTCCAGAAATTGCTATCAAATAGCAAGTGGCGGACTACTCGCTTTCCTTTGACCGTCGGGATGCGCCAGTTGTACCCAATTCTCTCACCTTTTTTCCGCGAATACTCATTGAACGGTCTACTGGCAGCACCAACGTAGCGACCGTGAGCTGGCATGATTTTCCCGCGATGTTTCGTGTTGCGACAGAATTGATGCACCAGGTCGGTCGTGAGTCCCCAGTTTGCGTCGATAAGCGTTAAATCGAGAAGAAGCTCTGCTCCGTCATCACGGGTGTATATAGTGTCATGCAGCTTATCAGTGAGCGTTTCGAGGCCGTGAAATATTGCCCCTTCCAGGCCAGCGCCACGTTTTTTCTGCTGAAGGGTTGTGCGAACTTCGCGTAATGTGAAGTACCGCAGTTTCTGGTCAGGATAAATTCCGTAGTCAATCACGTAGCCGCTGAAGTTGGGTGCGAATCCGACGACGGTGTAGAACAGTACTTTCTGCTGAATGTCGATGAAGCAGGTGAGCTTATCAACGTCGCCAGGGACTTCGCCACGCTTGAGGCCATTCACTTTCTCAGCAATTTCATCGGTCGTTAAAATATCACTCTGCTCGGAATCGACGACCGGAGCATTCTGGTATTCGGAGAAAAATGCAGACTCATCACGAATGCGAAGGTTGTAGGCGTGCTGGATCGCTGATAGCTCATCTTCATTGAATCGGTCATACCAGCTGACAATCGCGCCTTTATCCATTTCTTCGCGGTTATCGGCATAGAAGGCGGTTGCCTGGCTACCGTCGCCATCGGATCGCAATTCCTCCGCACGCCGCTCCGCATATTCATCCCAAAGGTTGGTAGCATCAGGCCACTTGTAGACCATCTTGGTAAGCTCCCCCTGCCATTCTGGATGCTTTTCCCGATCCAGCATCCGCATCGCCATGTCGTTGTCGCGAATGATTGTGCATGGCATGATGCCGGACATTTTCTGCCCAGGACCTGCGAGTCCCAATATGGCGGTCGCAAGGATTGTTTCTCTAGTGACGCATTGTGACGGACTCCGAGCAGATTCGTCCGTCTGCGGGTCATCGCAAATCACAAAATCAGGCCGGACAGATTTGCCATCCGGTCGTTTGAATTTCATGCCACGGATACGGCCGGTGATTCCAGCACACTTTACAATCGCGCCGCTCGCAGTCGACTTAGGTATCGACGGCAGCACGATTTCTTTTGCTGTCCAGGTGATGTGCGTCCGCTTACCTTTGTAAAGCTGACCGCTTGTTCGATTAACGATGCCATCAAGTTTTTCAATCGGATAACACACCTCAGGAAAGTCTGCCGCAAGCAACTCATTCACCTCGATCTCGGCCTTAATGGAATCAACCATTTGTGCCGCAGCGTCTTCACTCGCACCAATCATGCAAATGAATTTTCGGTGGCCGTACAGAATCGCCCATAGCGCCGAGATTTCGCAGAGCGTGGTTTTCCCCGAGCCACGGGGCATGGCTAATGCAAACAAACCACCGGCCAGCACAGCTCGTTCTATCTTATCGATGACTTTCAGATGGTCGTCCGACCAGGGTATATTGAACACTTCTTTAAAGTATGTATCGCAGAACTTGCGAAAAGAAGTTTTGCACGACGTTTTACGTCTACCCGAACGCACGCGTGGCAGCGGAGAGATATCGCGTCCGCTTGCGCTTTGCGCAGCGGTGCGTGTCCGCATCGTCTCTCGATGTTTGTCGTAATAGGTTGATTCAGCTATGAGACAGTCACGGTCTGCGGGTTAGTGAAAGTGTAATCAGCGTGGCTTGAAAAAGAGTAGTATGTGCCAGCGTCTAAAAACAAAGTCGGGGTTACACCGCTTACATTTGTAATCACCGGCCCGGCCACCACATTTTGCCCCGCCAAGTCGGTAGTCACATAAACCGTTGCTTCCGCAACAGGATTTGCACTCGAATCAGTAACAGTCAACGTAATTTCATTAGCACCGCTGCCGACGCCAATGGTTGTTTTCATCTTTTCAATTTTGAAGCTGAATTCTTCTATTCCTGTACGTGTTGAATCGCCATCGTCGTAAGTGAATTCAAATCGAGCTATGCGATCCTGCGTCGTATCATCTTCAATGTCTCCGACCGCAGTGGTATCGCTGGAATCGAGTTCGAGAACATAGTCACCTGATGTGAATGTGCCGCCATTTACACCGTTAATATTCTGCTTGTTTCGGCTGTTGATAATCGCACCGGATGTGGCGTCATAAAGTGTGACGGTGAAAGTCGTCAGCGAGGTAATAGTCACACCCTCAGTGCTTTTCACAGTGCCGGTCAGATTGCAACTTTCGCCGCTCTGGATCGTTATGTAATCGCCTGAGGTGTTTTTGAGTTGAGTAACCATATTTACCTTTCGATGTGTCCGCTGATGTCTGGTGACTTAATCCGTGGTGACGCGATGGACGGAGCTTTAATTCGTGGGGTGTCGATATATAAAATTCCGGTAGGATCAACTGATCGAACGCTTGCTCGGCAGACGACCACAGCCGCAGCAGGTGTAACAATCGAACTGCCGCTGACAACTACCGTTGGGTCTATTGCCGCAGCGACGAACCTCGCCACAGCCGGTGTCAGCGAGATATCACTAGTAACGGTCGGCGAAACAGCACTGGCTGCACTTGGAGCTACTGCCGGTGTAAGAGTTAAGCCGCTTGAAGCTGTTGGGGAAATTCCGGTCGCCACGACGCTGGCTGCGGCTGGCGTTAGTGACAAAGCACTTGTTATGGTCGGTGTCTGTGCGTCAGCTACCAGGGTTGCAGCAGCCGGTGTTAGTGAGAGAGCGATTGATGCGGTCGGTGACTGTGCAGCTGCAACGACGCTGGCAGCACTCGGTGTAACATCAATGCCACCACCGCTGATAGATACAGTCGGTGAAACCGCATCAGCGACGAAGCTAGCCACCGCTGGGGTCAGTGATAAGCCACTCGACAGCGTTGGAGACACTACGGCAGCGACGAATGCAGCGGCAGATGGCGTGAGTGACAAACCACTCGCAACGGTTGGCGATACTGCATCAGCGACGAAGCTGGCTACCGCTGGTGTTAGCGATAAGCCACTCGACAGCGTTGGAGACACAGCGTCAGCAACAAACGCAGCAACAGATGGCGTGAGTGACAAACCACTCGCAACGGTTGGTGATACCGCGTCAGCAACGAACGCCGCCGCTGACGGAGTGACAACAGTTGCACTTGAAACATACTCATCAGCCCCAATATCCCATGACGCTACTGTGTCGCGGTCAAAACCGTCTATGTCGATATTGACGCCCGTCGGGGATGTTCCTAGATCCACCCCCGCATCGATAGCAGCCGCACCTTCCTCCAGGTGCAGATCTTCTGTGCCGCCTGTTACAGAGACAAACAGATCTTCATAATCTTCGCCTGTTAACGAGTTTGTTCCCGTCGCAGTTGAATCTGTTGAAAGGTTGTAATCGTGCGTAGAGCCAGAAAAGCCAGATTCCGCAAAACACTTTTGATAACTCGAATGCCATGCGCTCGGTCGTGCTGCGATATTATTTTTAATGAAAGTATCGGTGTCGTGAATGCTGAAGCAAAAAGCATCGTCGCCGACCGCGGTCGACTTCACGTAATAGACTGTGTTGTTATAAAGATAGACGCCCCAATTCCCGCTCGATACCGTGACGCCCGAGGCGGATTTACTACTGGACGAGTTGTCCATGTTGTAAATGAGATTATTCATCAAGTAACGAGTGTTTGACGAGTCACCAGTGCCCCAGATGTAGACGCCGTGGATATGCGTGCTTTGGGTCGTCAACCCGTGGATTATGTTGTTCCGGGCATAAACTTCTTGCGTGGAATTTGTGCCAAAGTTTAATCCAGCGGACACCGATGATCCGGTACTAGTAAGATCAAGTTCAAGCCATTCGACCGTACACTGACTTCGCCGGATACGAAATGAACTGCCTTCGTTGCCCGTGTATTCAATTCTTGTACCAGTGCCAGCCTTACCATCATGCCTCTCTGATGAAGGTGCAGTTAATGTGACGGAAGACAGGCCAACCGTGCCGCCGCTGTCGATGACTATATATTCATCGAAGACTGAGTCATTGTACGCTTCACCGACGGCATCATCGCTGGACGAATAATAACTTGTGTCATCCAGGTCGCTTTCCCAAGCACCTATCGTCGAGTACGTACGTTTAAATGTTCCATCGGCCTGGTTGTAATACGGGTCAGTGATTCCGTAGGGATTCGTAGCAAAACCACCGCCGGTAATCCATTTGAGGGTGTAGTCACTGCCGGAGATCTCGGTCACAAGGTAGTTATACGTCGTCCCCATGCCGTTAGAGATTTCCATTGAATCGCCAACGGACACGCCGGTGGGATCATTAGTAAATGTAACGGTATACGGATTCGAGCCACTGCCGCTTGATGGCGTTTCAGTATCGATGGACGAGTTTGTGCCAATTGAAGTTGTGACAGTTGCCATCAGATAAGACCGTTTATCACTTTGGAAATGTTTGTCGAATCTAAAGCCGGACTTCCGGTGGTCATCCGAGCATCAATCATCATCGCGTTATCTCTAACGTCGTCGATATTTAAACTTAGAGTTTGGGAGAGATCCCAGTACGGCACGAACCATTCGCGCTTCGCAATATCAATCGGTTCAGGCGTGCCGTTATCTTCAGTCACCGGCTCGCATCGTTTTTGCGCGGTGGGATGCGAGATATCATCTTCATGCCCGTCGTATCCCGCACATGACATTGGCAGAAAATGCGAGCGTTCGGCAAAGCTGAAAGGCCAAGTGCGGTAATCCGCACGTGAATGATCAGAGTGCTGTTCTAAAACTGACCAGATTTCTGTCGCCGAAAACTGACGCGTACCACCAAACCAGTATTCACTTCCTGTCTCACCAAAGATTTTGTGGCGAGGGTGCTTTAGCCGACGTTTTAAAAAGGGGGTTACATGAATCGACTCTGCTGTAGTCGCATCGTGCATCGTCTCCTCTCCAGTGACCAGGCTCGTTCGCACAACGCTGCTGCCGTGGCGAACGAACCTAAACTCACTAGAGATCTCACACAATAGTTCTAACAGCGTTCCCGAAGGATTCAGGCCGGACACCGAATCTAATTCGACCGGCGCAGACATTATCGTCTGCGCGTTCACCTTCAGGATGTGATCGGTCGCAAACGCGCACACGATATCTCCATCCCTATATCCTGTCGGGGATTCACTATCACCAACTTTGAGCAGAAGTTCCATTACGACTCCTAAGCCGGTTCGTTCAGGTCTACCTCTAAGCCTTGCAGCGTCAGCGTTTGGTCAGTTGTTAGCGTTCGGTTGCTACTCAGATCAAAGTACGCCAATACATTGGAGCTACCAGCCGTACCATCCGTGATGACAGCCCAACGAGCGCCCGAACCGCTAACTGGAAAAGTGCCGGTTGCTGTCCAGGTTTGGTCATCCCACACGACCTTAGCACCGACAGTGCCGTCGACTTCGGTAACAGTTGCTTCACTACTGGTGAGAGCTTTACCGCCCGAACTGTAACCAGACCCATCGGCCAGCTCTGTGAGAGAACTGAGAGTATCCGTGGCTTTAGTGGGACTCGTATCATCTTCACAAAGAATCAGACGATAGGTCGCCGGAACACTTTCACCGTCGAAAGCGTACTTTAAAAAAAGATATTTACCTTTATCTGTCGTTCCAGATGCCATGTGTTTCTCCGAATGCAAAAAAAAACGGACTGCTCGCCAAAATGGCGTCAGCCCGTTCTACAGGTTATTTCGATTGGTCGTTCGACGACTCATCGTATTCTGCTGAATCTGAGCCATTATGGCAAGTCGTTTTTCGTTGTTTGAAAATCGTAATGTCTTCGGGAGCTTCCACGCTAACAGTGACGGTTGACAAAGAGAGCTTGTCAACTTCCAGAAAAGCGCCACCTATTATGAGCTTGTCGTGTTCTTTTAAGCGTAATTTTAAAGGCATTTGTAAATTGGAGCGACGTTGGGTCGCATCACATCATGTGCATATCCAAATAAACTGTCTTCGATCAAATCGCTGTATAGATTCGCCAGGTCAGCATCCGGTAATTGCGAAAAAACGGATCGCCAGTCATCACGCTCGGTGGTTGCTGCCTTAATCGTCGGGACTCTCTGAAAGACATCTCGTAGATCCGACCTAATTTTTTCAAGGCGAAAAGTGAAATCAAAAACGGTTTCGTCAGCCCATTTTGCAATAGACCAACTATGCCGCCAACCGAACGCGTGACGCTGATGGACGTATTCAAGCAGACTCAATGGTTTCTTTCTAGCCTCACTGCGTTGACGGTTATATTCGTCATAAAGTCCCAACAGCCGCTTATACGGATGACGCACGATAAGTGCTCGACGATAATGCCTAAATTCATTCGGTATGGTCGCGATATGCCGAGACGATGTGTGACCGTTTTGTGTGCCTACGACCCAGTAGGCATTTCGTCTTGCGCACAGTGCTTGGTGTAGATGCAAGCTGCCGGTTCGCGGAGCAGTCAAAACAACGAGTTTTTCATCAGGCAAAATAATCATTTTCTATACGGCCAGGTTTCTGCTAATACGTCGTTGACACCATCTATCCAGCCGAGCCATCGTCCAAACTTGCCGGTTTTATAAACACGCACTAGGAATTGCCCGTTTTCATCAGCGACATCGTTCAGTAACTCTCTATGAACCTCGGTAGCCTGCTCAAACAGCGGCGATCCCCGCTCCGGTGTATCGACCCCATGAAGACGAATGCGGATAATCGCGTGGACGTAAAAACCTAAGTCGATCTTCAGGTCAACAGTATCTCCGTCAACGACTTTGATCACTTGTGCTTTTGAAAAAACTCTCATATGGTTCTGATAATTATCATAAAAAGGTCACATTCGTAGTCGCTGCACGACCAAAAAGATTCTATGGTTTCGTTGCCATCGGCATCTTCGCCATCGATATCAGAGTTCCAGGTCATCGCACAACCACAATCAACGCACTCCATCGCGAACCTCAATCGTCAAGCAAATAATCGGAAGCCAAAGGCCATGTGGTAGCGGCAACACTAGCAAAGCCGCCAGTATCAAAATGTCTTTATTTCGTCTCACGTGGTGGCTTTCGCCACCAGAACAGTAAATGTTTGATAAAACCGATCACGCCAACTTCGGTCATGCCAAGGTTTTGAATCTCAGGCTTAATTGCGGCAAACACGTCTATCGTGCTAGCCCGAACGACACAGCGTTCTCGGGTGTGTGGTTTAACAAATCGTGCTTTCATCGCTAACTCCTGACGTAAAGGGTTGGGCCGTTGCCTGCGAATCTCTCGTTCTTTTCTCTGTTGACTTCGGTCGCAAGATATTTCTCGCCGGTGACGTAATTCACAACTCGCCATTGCGGAATCGCCCGGGCTTCACCGTCAGCGATCAACTCCTGCAGGATGCGTTTGCACGTCGATGTCGAGACGCCGCTCTGTTTGGCTAGCGTCTCAATCGTCTTCTTTCGACTGTTGAGTTTTGATCGTAGTGCGATCCCACATGGTGTATCTTTGCGTGGTGGCCTCATTTGGAATTCCTTCTCCCGTATTCTGCGATTAGTAGTGCATCTGCCAACGCATGAGTCATCTTGATATGCGGAAACAGCTCCTGTGCCCTCGCCTTGTGATGGTTTTTCTTGACTGTTTTTGACCACTGCCGGTTTGTGAGTCCGTACTCCCGTTGCCAGGTCTGTGGTGTTACCGTTTCAAACGGAATGTAGTTAGCGACGAGCATCGCACGCAGCATGCCGTAATTGCGGCCAAACGAGAACATGCTCACCACACCCTGTCCTGGCATTGCGTGTACTTCTTCGATCAGGCAAAAGACTTTGTCACCCAGCGCCAGTTCCTCGAAGAGATCCTGCGTGTCCTTCTCTGTTTCCGGCATCTTCCATGCGTGCGCGTTACCGTTATCAAGAAGCGCGACTCCACCATTTTTTCCAGGGTCTATGCCAACGAATCGCATTGCAGTTCTCCCATTTGATTGCGAATCACTTCGGCCTCGTCACTTCGCCCCTCGCCGGCACGTTGTAATGTTTTGAGCTGCTGAAACAGCTCTGAGTATTTTTGCTGCGACAGTGTTTTCTCGGGTGGTGGAGAATACGATGCACCAGGTGCGTCAGGGTTTGTGACCCAGTCGTATGCCCCTTCGAGAATCTTGGTCACCGTGTCGCTGCGGATGAACCAATCGAACGTGGGAACGTAGCTCCCGTCTTTCCAGCACTTCAGCGGAAACTTAGTCAGTGCGGTCATTGCGTCAGTGAGCCAACTGTCATCGAGTGACTGCAACGAACGCTTGCGTTTATCTGTGAGCTTGCGGATCTTTCGCACGCCGCGAGTCTGATTCCACTTGTCGAGTAGTTTGTCAAAACGAGAAACAGAAACTCGTTTCTTTTGGATTGGTTTGGATTGGCTTGGTTGGGCTTGGTTAATAGCGATTTTGCCCGACATTTTGCTACCAGCGTCGACATCAGGCGTCTTGTCGACGACTGTCTGCGACACGGAGCGACGTTTATTGCGTTTAGCAATGCGGTCTTTGATATACTTTGGGGCGTGTTCACTCCAATCATGAATCGAGAGCCGGTGTTCATCGCAAACATCGACAAAACCAGACTCAATCAACGCTTCGATAAGTTTGTCAGACGAGTCAAAATACTCAAGATAGAGGCATATTTCATCGTTGGTGTATCGACCAATATTACCGTCATCCGCGTTGACAGCAGCGAAGTTAAATAGCGTCTCAAGAATACCAACAGCCTGCCACTTAGGTATTTGTAAACGGTGTTTTAGCTTCAAAGTTTTGACGTGATTCAAGCATTCGATTTTCATAATTCAATCCGTTGTAAAAGGTGCGGCGGCGGTGCACACATCCACCACCGCCGCGCGTGAGTGTCCTTATTGAACTGACGCGTCTCCGACGCTGACTAATAACTCACGCTTATCTTCTGTGTCATAAATCGCTTGTAATTCCTGGTGGTCGAGCGGCTGCACCGAGCCATCATCTGAGAGCAACTGTCTACTGATACTCATCGGGACAAGGCCGGAATTAAGCAGGCTGCGTACAACCGTTTTAAGCGCCATCGTGTCGGGGCTGGTATTCCACGGGCTAGACTTTTTATCAGAGCCTTTGCTGTAGCGAGAGCGTATGATCTCGATCTCTGACGCCGTCATGACCTTCCGAACTTTCTCACCATTTGTGAGCGTTACAATCACGTATGCATGTGTAATAGGTGAGTCACTCTCGGCAGTGGGTGAATGCACAATTTTCTCTTCATCACCAAGCGTGTATTCAAAATGGTCGCCTTCGCGAACAACGGCGGTGGAGATCTTTGCGACCTCGCCGGAACGTCGCGCAAGTGCGAGTAGCCCCTTATAGCCGATGACGAGCTTGACGTTATGCCCGTAGGGGATCATATATGCTTCACCGAGAAGCCCGTCAGGCCGCAGCCCGAGTTTGCAGCACTGTGCGATGGCGCTCCACAAGCTCGTCTGTTCGCATTCAAGCAGCGTCGGGTTAGTTTTAAACAGATTGATGAATACGCCTAGCATCATGTCTGCATCGACGTGAGGCGGCATCAGACGCGACCACTGGTGTTGCGTCTCCTGCAGTAGTGTTGTTGTTTTCTTGATCGCCTGGTTCAGATTCATGTTCATTTTGTCTTGCCCTCTCGTTTGACAAATTCGTTAAAAGCTGCTGAAAGCTTTTGTTGAAGTTCAACCACGCATCGTCGAAG
>VTLG01000926.1_pt1 | contig 24752 bp, 17 predicted proteins | sample 4694571 | NCBI WGS metagenome assembly VTLG01 (sample SAMN12604809, study PRJNA352737) | marine metagenome | biome: ENVO:00000447; feature: ENVO:00000209|ENVO:00000569|ENVO:01000036; material: ENVO:00002151; isolation source: viral sequences binned using virsorter ...
GACCGCCGGGGTGATAGCCACCGTCCATGTGCCATACACACGAGCGTGCAAGTGTGGTAGCAAGACCTGCTGCACCCATCGAGACGCCTGCAAAATCGGTAAACACATACGACATCGGGTGTGCATGGGCAGGTGGATTTGTTGCAGTGAACTGAGTGTCGTAAAACAACCCTTGCCCTGCTGTCTGAGCAAATCCAGTGCTGTTTGGATGACCTTTTGACGGCTCCCAATTCATGACGTAATTGTAGCCTTGTACGTTACCTTTCTGATATTCAGCAGTGGGTGGCAAGTGAGCGCTAAATCCATTGCGACTGGCTGCACCGTGTGCAATCTCATTAGGCAAATTCTTGCCAGTTGGCACACCACTGTAGCCGTTACCACCGGTAACGATGCTGGATAGTTGCGGTTCATGTGCTGCAAAGTTGTGAGGCACGCTTTGACCGGGTCCAAAAATCATGTATGTTGTGTGGTCAGTAGCGTCACCCGTCGCAGTGTAACGAGCGTGTGGGTGTGAAAATCGGAGAACAATTGGACTTGGCCGCTGACAGCGAACAGTGGTTGAACTGTCCGTGTACGTCACACCAGTGCTTGAAGCGTTTGTGCTATTACCAGCATCTAAATCAAATGACAGCATGGCATCTTGATTGAAGAATGGCATACTGTTGCGACCTTCATGTTGGTCAAGATACGGTGTTCCGGGGAACATAGCAAGCATAGCGTTTGCATCAAGCAAAGCGTATGAGCCTGCTATCTCACCAACGTTTTGTAATCCAGCCGAACCTGTCGGTCCGCCTGAGTATGGGTGTTCGTAGAACTCACTGTAGTCGTTTTGTGTACCGTCATTGACATCAAGCGTTACACCTGAGAACCCACCACCAAAGTACAGCGGCACCCAGTGGTCAGGGCTATCGTGTGCGCCTCGGAAGTGCAAAAACGGCTCACCGTGATGACTACCTGCTCGACGTATACCTCCGACTTCTGATGAATATTCTATAGAACCTTGCCTAACAAGGATGTCATTCGCTGCGATTGTACCACTCCACTGGGCTGAGTCAGCAACATACTCAAGAACGGACGTCGATGTTGAGCCGGGTTTGCTTGAAACAACACCTGACTCCTCACTACCAAGCCACAACGTGATTTTCTCAGCCCAACTGTTTGTATCAGTCGATGCAGGCGTAGTGATGAGATAGAGATATTGATTTGAAGGTAGTGTGATAGTTGTACTTGTTTTGGCATTGACGTTAATCATAGGGCTGTTTACGCACGGTATGACACGGTCGCCTTCTGTTCTATAGAACGTGTTACCTCGTAGGTTTTGTTTCCAATCGATTGTATCAACGACATTGTTCGCACTATCGACAAGAACAGGCGTTGCCGTGTTTGCGTTTGTGCCCCGATACTTTGTAGTGATGTGAAGCACAGTCTTCGGGATGTAGCCAACATCGAGTCGTGTCCCTTCACTAAGTTCACTTGTTGATAATCCGCCCAAGTGGTCAGTACCTGTGGCTTGAACAGATGCCCCTGCTTGCAATCCCCAATCCTTCTCACGGCTGACTTCAAACAATTTACGCAGCGGAATGATTCGCTTGGATGCTGAATGTGATTTAACACGAATGGCTGTAGGAGATACACCCCATTCGCCAAGTGTTCGACCGTCAGGTGCGAACATGTGCGTACAGTCGAAAGTTGTCTTGCCTACATCCTCACTGTTTGGGTCGTCCATAGTCAAAGCAAATTCAACTGCGGCAGCCATGACTTCATCGGTCAATACTGATGTAAACGTCATGCGTGGGCAGATGATTCGTGTAACACCGGAGCCATACGCTGACGTGTTGCCCTCAACATTGTACAAATAATGCACCCCTGATGCACCTGCTTTGCCATGATACGAACGGCTTTGATAGTAGAGTGGCTCACCACTGTTGCCTGTTCCTGCAACATCGTTCAGTTGAATCACACCCTTTTCAGGGAATCCAAGATAGCCCAAGATGTCAGGGTGATTCAACGTGCTACTCGTATCGTATGGGGCTGTAAATGTAATCTTAAGAGCATCAGCGCCACTTACTGTGACTACTTGAACAGTCGCTGATATACCACTCGCAGGTGACGGATAATTGTTCCATAGATTACCCTTGAATTTCTTTTTCGTGCCTGCTGTAAACTCTCCACACACATCACCCTCGCCAAACATGTGCTTACCAATCGTGAATCCGCCTTGCCCTACGTCACGGTCATCAAAGTGTATGACAGTTTCATCGTCAAGCGTTGACGGTAGTACAGTCAAATCGTTTGCAAATGGCTGACCATGCTGTCGATATACCATACGAATGGTGTGATTTTTACCACGATGGTCGATGAATCGAATACCATACAGTTGCCCGTCGCCTATGTTATCTGTCCTCAATTGCTCGTCGGGTATGTAACCACCAGTTGATGTCGCATCAACTGTCCCATGCTGCTTGAATCCTGTTGCGTTGTTGCCGTAAATGTGTTCAAATCGCAAGTCTTGTTGGTCACGGCCAAAGCCCCAACTGCCTGCATCGGGTGCCCAACCGGGTATGCCTGCCTGTGTCAAGCCGCCAAAGTTGATGCGAGCACGTGCAGGTGTGCCAATACGCAATCCATCGATGAGTTGAGAGGCGGGGCTTTTCGCCTCAAACGATTCGTCGATGATTGTGTTGGAGTTGCGACCTGATGCAATTTCACTGGTAGATGAGGCCATATTGCTTGATGTGCCTGTGGTTTCAGGCCCAAACTCAAGGTTGTTTCTAAATGGTTCATCCAATTCATTGGGCGGAAGATATTCTTTGAGTGTGGTGATTGGTGCGAATGGACGACCAAACCGATTGATTGGCATTGGTGCAGGGTGCATGTTTTCACCTGTCATCTCGTCAGGCTGGCACCAATAATTACGGAACCGACCGCCGTGACCAATCAAGAACTGCGGTCGATACGACAACTGACCACGTGCATTGTCGAGCCATACACAGAAGTTACGCCCTGATGCACCGGGCACCGTGCTATGGATGATGATGCTAAAACCCGGTTTACCGCCCGAATCAGCAACAACTCGACCAAGATGAGCACGCATGTAGCCCATGTGCGTGCCACGGTCATGCGATGCGAACGCTCTTTCCCTGTCCCAAAATGGCGAAGGGTCGTGCGTGCTCCCAGTAGCAGCAAAGCCTGCGTTGAGATGAGCAGCAGTAGGGTCAGTGATGCCGTTAGTTACATCAGCCTGATTTGCTACGCGTGACAGACCAAATCGTTCGCTTTCGCCGAAGTATTGGTCAGCAGGCTTCCGTGCATGCGTTCGTCCATTGGGTGCACCTGCTTGATTTATCAGACGAACGATTTCACGAGCAGCGGCCTCGATGTTACGAATACCGTCTTTCATTCCAATCTCGCCGAAGTCAATGGTAAGACGTCGAACGAATTCCATGTCAGACCAATGGGGTAAATGTTGCAAGCGTGATTCTTCATGCGTTGATAAGTCGAGTGACGTTGTACGAATACCCTTGAGTGCTAAGAAAACAGGAATGCATCGTGTCCCATCAGGTGTGTCAAAGAATGTTGCAGTCTCGGTAGTAGTTGTATTGATTTGCTTATGCTCAAGGTTAGCGGCTTCATCCTTTGTTGACATTACTGCGGGTTTTGTGCGTACTTGTATGCCTGACAAGTCAGGGTCACTGGGTGTGTGCCCGTGGTAACCAGTAGGGTGTGTACTCAAGTCAACATTCAGATTCCATGTCGATTTGTGTGCCATGGCTGCTTCCATGAACTCAGACGGAGTTGTCGATGCAAGCGATTTGTTTTGTGACCCAAAGCCATTGGCAACATCCAGTCCTGTGCCTGCTCCTGTTGTTTGATTATTAATTGTGCCTGTTGACGTCGGCTCATTACCAATCGTTGCAGCCTGCGGACTTGATTGCACTTGCATCCACAAGTCTTGGAATGCGATGAACTCACGGTCATGCGCCACATCGTACAGCAGTACACGTGCATGTTCCTCAGTTGATTGGTAGGGGTCAATGTATGCAACAGTAGGTGCACTCGTTGCACTCAATCCCAACGCTTCATAATTCAATTCAATCGTCTTATTGACGTGCTGAACGAAATTGCGTGCAGTCTCTATGCACGAGTTACCAATCAAAAAGTTCTCCAGCGATATGCTTTCACGTGGGGTTGTAGCAAAGTCACCTTCACCTTCTAAAAATCCACTCCACACCTCAGCCTCATTGAGCGTGCCTCTACTCTTGCAGAACAACCCCTCGATTGCGTGAGGGTTTGTATAGTGCATGTTCATCCAAATCGTATCACCTGCTCGCAATCCACCATTGCAGTATGGGTTTGCCCAAGCAGTATTCAGGAATGCGTCTTCCTTGACCTCAGGATAAACACCTGAGGGTGCGTGCATGTCCCATAAAATGATTTCATCGCCTATCTGTGGAGTAAACCCTGAGTCAATGTTGTTGAGCACCATCGCACCTGTCGTAGTGTTGATTGTGTCATAATGAGCGAATTTGTACACTGTCCCATTCCACCAAGCGATTCTGTATTTGTAATTCGATGCATGTGCATTGCTCTTTGGAAAGTCGCTTATGTCAGTCAAAAACAGTGTACTGGAAAGATACGCCTGATTGTTCGTAGAACGAGCACGTTTATTCTTGATACGCTTAAGATGCGGATTTGCACGTGGACCTGCACGGAACTCGACGGCACTGACATATTGTTTCATGCCATAGTCTACGTTACCTCCCTGTGTCATAACGTTCGCACGGTCATAGTAATAGGGTCGACGAGCCTCAAATCCTGCACTATCTATCAATGGGTTGTCAGCAATCGAAGGGTAATTCATGTCTTGGAAGCCCGAAGCAGGGATGATTGAAACACCGACTGACAGTTCTTGCAAGAAGTTCTTGCTGAACGCCCAGTTGTCGTCAGCCGTCGTGCTACCCGCTACTTCAAGATAGCCACTTGTGTTACGGACGTCATACAGCACCCATTCACCTGATGGTAGAAACGCCCGACGGAAACGGAGTGCACCATCAATTGATGCAACTGTAGCAGGTGCAGCCGTAGCAATCGGGAAGACTCTGTAATCTTGAACATAAATGCGTCGGTTGGTCGAGTCATATGGCTGGCTAATCACAGTGCCTCGGCGATGTGTATTTGTTTTGATGGACGTAGAAAATGCGCTGTTGACCGTTGGGTCTTCGGGGGCAACAGACGGTGCTCGTCGCCCGACAGGATTAGGCGCCCATGTTGGTGCAGCGTACGTTGCATCAAGGTGCAACTTCATGCTGTTGTCAGGTCCGGGGAAGATGCCTTCGTCTTCATTTTCAAAGAAGAAGTCGTCGAAAAGAGGTATCTCAACCATTGCACGTGTACTTGCGTATTGCGTGCCGAGTTGATAGTCGTGCTGTACCGTATCAAGCGTTTGAAACAATCGGTCGTTGATGGTTGTACCGTCGTTGCACATTGAACCTTCATCAAACTGGTCGTCGACCACGATGATTGAGCCTACTGTCAGGCCAGTTGCGGTTAGCCAATCGCTGAGAGAATCGCTTTCAGACCCATCAGTAAGTACAAACTTACCACTGCCAGTATGACCCGTTCCCGAAGAGAACGTGAATTGCGTTCCGTCTTTACTGGTGTATTCGGCTGAGGCATACTTCGTCGCACTATCACCCGACTCCACAGGCACTCCAAAATATATTCGACCTACTTTTGGAAAACAGTATGTACCCCACGAAGCAAGCGCTGCCGATTTGTTGTTGAGAGGCACAACTGTAACCTTCGTACTGGTTGTTGCCGACACTCGCGTCGAACAATCCCTGCGTGTCGACCAACCGAGTCGAGCCGTCGGAGACGGGCTGTATGTTGGCTTTGTATTGATAGCACCCTGTCCTACACCTCCAAGCGTCACTGTAACAACAGGTGAACCCGGCAAAGTCTCTTTGACAACAAACGAGTCAGGTGCACCGTCACCTTTGACGCTGATTGAGTTAGCAGCCAAGTCAGCCCCAAGCCCGTGTGCTCGGAGAACAGACGTACCTGCGTCACCATCAGACATTGTGAGCGCACGGCCACGCCCCATAAGATAGTGAATCTCAAACTGATTGGCTCGCACGTTTGTTCCTTGTTCGTTTGTGAACAACTTTGACAGTTGTGTGAATCGATTGCGGTCAGAAGGCTGTACAACGAATTCGGTGTATATACCGTCTGTTGTGTGCGAAACAATGTCAAATATTTCATGCACTGCGCTGCTTTGAGCAGTTGTCCCGACGGCTCGACTCATCGGTTGATAAAACAGTTCCTCGTTGTCAACCACTGCTTGTGTGCTACCTGACGCTAACGTGATTGAGGTGCTGGTTGAACTATTTACTGTACCAAGTAACACACCGTTCAGACTGAAAACACGGGTACCCGCACCAAAGAAATTTGTAGCGTTGACACCATCCACAGTAATCGTTGTTGTTCCCGCTGCGTGACCGCTGCCATTGTTGACAAAGACGCCCGTGCTTTTTCGTGCAGCACCTTGCTTACCTTGTACAAGATAACCATCTGAGTCGACATCAAACTTGTCGTTACCGTTGCTTGACGGTATGATGACAATACGATTGAATACTGATTCACGTGCACTGTTGCTTGCACGAGGAGAAAGTATACGACGTGGATTGAGTTGGGGTGAATCGGAACTGTGAACAGGAAGATAGTTGTCGGGGCACATCGTAAAATCGAGAGCACGTTCTGTCTGATGTCCCTCTTCATCATCGCCGTTCAACTCACCTTCTTTGTAAAGCATCTGACTCGTGGTGACACAACGCAGTACGCCACCTGCTGCATGCACGACAGCATTACCTGCCTTGATGTCTGTATGAATCAAATCGATAATCCGTGTTCCCGAAGTGACTTCTTCACCAACATCGGGGTAAGTGCTCTCAACAAGAAGTGCCCCGTGGCTGAGATATGAGTTGACAATTGCGTTTGTCAAAGCGGCGTCACGGAACGCTGTAGTAGTCGCTGATGAGAATGTAAGTGTGTTTGCTGAATGACTGATTGTCGCAGTGACTGAACTTGTACCTGCGGCTATGCCTCCTATGGTAATAAGGTCAGCCGTGATTGTTTCGGCGTTAGCACCAAATTGCTTGACAGAAGCGAATGTCAGAACAGTGTCACCACTACTGATACCTGTTGTCAACCGTGCTGTCGCAGCGTGTTTGATGCCACGCCCAGTGATGTCGACAGCGTTGTATTTGACTTGGACAAGCGCAGGGCGACCATACTGCAACAACGACGGTATTTCCAACACGGCAGTTCGACTTTCAGAAGATGGTGTCATGTGACGGATATGCTCGTCGCTGTCTGTAGTGAGGGAAGTAAGAGAAGTCGATGTGGCTGAACGAAGTAAGAAGTTCCTTACATCTTCGACACCTAACGCCAAAAGGTCACGGCTACTGTCTGTAATGCCTGCCATGCCATTTTCAACAACTTGCTTGACTTCCGTTGTAAATGATGTAGATGCGACTGTAAATGGTCCTGTAACATCATAGAATGAGACAATTGAGTTTGCAGGTGCAGCATCACGAACGTTTGCATACTGTGGACCAAACGTAGCCGTCATAACAGACGCTGAGCCGTCTATGTTTTGCTCGACTTCTGAATCGATTGGACGTGGTAGCATGCCAATGTACGGATGGCTTTTGACATGGTTAAGTATGTGCCGACCAGTATGACCTGCTGTGAACGCAGTCCCCATGTTTGTTGTCGCTGAAAACTTCATGTATGGGTCATCGGCTATTGCCATTCTTGTTGAGAACACAATGCCGTGATTTTCAAAACTGCTTTCATCAATGACGACTTGACCTTGTCTGTTTGAAAACTGCGTACCTGTCCCTACACCTTGATTACCGGTTCCGCTATCGACAAGGCAGTCACCGATGACAATCACTGCATCACTCGCACTGTGTGCCATAAGCAGCCCACGTCGCCCGTTTGTTGTGTTTGAGACAAAGTCAAGATGTATACTCTCAACTGTGATTGTACCTGCACTTGCATCGACGTTTGTAAGGCGCACACGTTCAGGTGCCTCTCTATTCGCAACACCTGTGGTGCGATTGTAGCCGAGTGGGTTGATAAGTAAGTTGAAAGATACTTGTGGAATCGTAATTGTACTTTCTGAGTTGGCTGCGTTCTTTGTCACCGTGTAGTCGCCTGCTGAATAAGTCGTAGATGTCAAATCAAGTGAGGTAATCCCACTCTTACCTGTTAGTGTATCGATGAGCGATTGGGCTTCTGTGGTTCCGATTGTGATGGTTGAGTTGGCTGATGTCGATGCTGATAGTGAAGGTAATGTAAGAATGGTTGAAATCGGCTCAACTGGTTCTTCAAACCGCCACAAACCAAGAGTCGAGTCAGTTGAGACTGGCGCGTACGTATCAATGCTGCTGTCGTGTGCACCTCGTGCCCAATGTATGGCCTCAATGGTGCCACGGAATTCGCCACCTTGCCCTCCGACAAAGACTTGTGTTGGATAGATTACCAGTTCATGGTCAGAAGTCAGAGTCTTTGTAGCAACGACATCACCATTTATTCGCAAAGACAAATGGCGTTTATTGAACACTACCGATACTTGTAGCAATTCTCGGTGACCATCATGCACAGCAGCATTGTGAGGTTTAAGTCCATCTAATGCATCGTAGGCGTCGTGTGCTACTAAAGCAGGTCGTGGATAGGTAACACCATCGTAATGTGACACCGTCCCGTCAGGCTTGGTCACAGCGGTTGCGCTACTGAGTGTAAAGGTGTTCTCATTCCCTGTGTCTTTACTTCGCAATTTCACCTGAAAACTTGCAGGCGCACTACTGGACGGAGCGCCCACTACAAGTCGCATAACGTGTTCATATTCCCAAACAATACCACCTGAGTCGGGAATAACCCATGATTCAAACGTAAATGAGTCAAGTACGTTTGGCATTGCCATATCATTAACAGGTGTACCTGATTGAAAGTTACCTGATGCTTGAGCAAACTTTTGCATCGGGATGATGACCGCATCTGAGATACCGTTGAATCGCATGGCGTGTGTAGAGTCCGCTGATACAACCAAATCAAACACCTGCCACTTTGTGTACCATAATCAAATCAAGGTCAGCCACGTAGTAATTCTTTGCAGCCTCCTTCCGTAAATGAAACTTTTCAGGTAGAACGTATATGCCGTTGGCTTTTGACTGTGACGACACCTCCCCTCTTAGTGCATCACCAATGCCTGTAGCGATGTCCTTGAAGCCATCATACAATGAACCCAAATTCAAAATGTCATCGAATGCGAAATCCAATACTGCATCACCTGCACCAATCAACGTCTCTACTAAATTGAATCCATCCGATTCTGATGCTTCATCCAACACACTTCGTCCATCTTTAGAGGACACGGATGGCGAAACCATTGGTTTCGACGCAGGTGAGGTGTTCGCCTCAGATGACTTGCGTGAGGGGGATGTGTTTCGACCATACGTGGTGAAAAAGTTACGAACTTCGGGTGTGACTGCATCTGACTGAATCAACGAATCGTAAGGGATTTGAATACCTCTCAGCAAATCCTGTGAGTTTTTAGCATTGGCAAGCAGCCCCATGAGTGTTTGTGCTTTGTCGCCTGCACTCATTGTTCTACCTGAAATACCCAGCGAAGGTAAGTTAGGTTGTAAAGTAACAGTATTGGTGAGGAGCGCTCCTCCAAACGTGACTTGAGGAAACGTTACAGTGCCTTGACCCGGACCAAGGCTCGCTGTTACCTCATTTATGATGTCAGGGGCTTTGTCAACGGTATAGGAGAACTCTCGTGTTGGGTCAACATATTTTTGTTCTACCAAAAGAACTGCTGAATTCTGTCCTGAAACAGTGACGGTAAATGCATCAATAACACGCTTGCCTCCTACGTTGTCAACACCGGTACTCAGGTTCGTGATTTGAGTCGTCAGTTCCAAGGCTGCCTTTACAGCAAGAGCAATGGTGGCTGCTGAATCTCCGTTATCAGGTGCTGAGTCGATACCGCCTACGGGCACGTCGATGATAACTTGGCCGTTCTCAAGTAACGTATACCCGCTACGTACACTGGGTGTACCTGAGCCGCCTGCGAGACTGGACGTCGTTGTGCCGTCCATAACGAGTTTGATTTGAGATTGTGTATAATCAGCAGTCGTTCCATAAACCGTATTTGTGCCAAAGATTGCTACTGGTATGAACAGCAACTTGTTTGCAAACGAAAGTGAATTGACACCTGTTTTGTATTTTGCAAAATTCAATACATTGACGAGAGGCTGTCCTTCATCGTTTGGCAACACTCCCGTGTCGTCTTGAAGCATCAGTGACAAGTTCATTTGCATGGCAGCCATGTTTGTATCGATACCAATTCGTTGCGAACCGTCAAACGGTATTGGAAAGGCATGCAATTTGCGATGCACTGCCATGGTAATCTCCTCAGCCTGAACAGGTATGGTGAAGCGGTTGTCGCCAAACATCAAACGGACTGGTAACGACATCTTTTCACCTCATAGTAACGAGTCAACTGCAATCAACTTCATTGAAAAATTGTACAATCGCTCTTGTGCGTCGTGCATCGTGACAAAATCTGTGACTACCGCCTTGATTCCGTTCGTGCGGTGCTTGCGTGCACTTGGATTGAAGTCAACAGATGCGTGTATGTTGTTAGCGACAGCCGTCTTCTCGTTGGTTTTGGCATCACCAAACGTCGTGAAAAAATTGCGTTGGGCAAGATTGTTGTCCAGTGTGTGCAAACCCAATGTAACCTTGCTGTCGTAGGGTATCTGAATCCCAATGATGTAGTCACCTGTACCAGTTATTTCAGTGGGTCGTTGTTCCATCCAGTGAACAAAGTCTGTACCGAGGTCAAGTGCTTCTCCGATGATTGTTCCATTGTTGTTTTGAATGTAATTTTGACTGTTGGCAACAATACCAAGAATGTCCTGTACCTTATCCCCTGCGGACTTGACCTTGTTCCCCGTCTTGCCGCCAGTAAAAGGATTGATGACGGGTTGAATATTTGCAGGTATGCGTGCGTATATCTCGCCCCTACTTTCCATATCAAAGGCAAACTTCTGTGTAATCTTGACAGTGGTGTTGAAGCCGCTACCTGCCGTTACGAGTTCAGTGGTGAACGCATCCGATAACTGACCGCTACCTTGCACCAAATCAAAGTCTGAGATGGTGCCGACAGTTGCAGCCGTGGTGCTTGCAATTGCTTGTGATACGATGTATGCCAAAACCTCAGCAGGCACCGTTGCAGTTCCGACAGAACGAGTCGAGCCATCAGCAAAGTTCGGAGGGCTTTCATCAAACATATGCTTGACTGGTATAACAATAACAGGTGGATGTTTTGTTTTATCATACGGAAACAAAAAAGTACCACGTGGTTTGATTTCAACAGTGCCACTTACTGACGTCGATGTAGTAACTCCGCTTGCAGGAAAGAAGTCGATTGTTGAAGCGGTGACTGCTTTTACAGTGCCATAAGTCGTCGAGCCTGCAACCATAGTAAATGCACCCGATGCGATGTCGTCAGGTGTTTCAAACCACGTTCGTGGGTCACCCGACGAAACGCTTGCTCTTAGCGTACCGTCGGAGTTGGATGACAACGCCGTTGATGCGAGCGTGATGTCAGTCGTACGCTGCATGTTTGGAAAGGCAAACGGCTCTTTGACTGAGCCGCTGCGTTTCGTATCAAAGATAAAGCGAACGTAATTGCCGTTGGGGGGTGTAGAAAACGTGCCTTCCGACAATCGATAAGCAAGAGGTAAATCAAAGAAGGCGTTGTGAAGGCGTGCCAAGTAATTTGTTTGCCCCTCGTCTTCGGTTGTAGGCGGACTTGTTGGTATGACTGGTCGCTGCCCAAAAGGATTGAACGCTGACCCACCAATACGGAATCCACTCGATGCAGCGTTCGACGTCGGTGGAAAGGTCTCAGGAGCACCTCCTTGACCACTGCCCGAATCAGGAGGAGAAAACGGAGGTGTATCTGTACCAAACTCAATCGTAGCCGACGCCTTTGCACTCTCGGTCTGACCCGGCTCATCAACAAAGACACCCTGCAACTCAATCTCGACACTGGCTTGGTTGACGTCTACACCTGCGTTGAAACCGCCTGTAAACGGTATAGGGAATGCTGAGAAGACACGATGTACAACGATGTCCATTGTCTGCACATCAAGGTCGATACGGTTCCCATTCTCCTGTACAAGACGAATAGGAACACGCTGTGTCAAATCAGACACCTCGATTTAATCCTGACGTGGACAGCGGACCGCCCATCTTTGCTCGCAGTTCTTTCGTAACCATTTCGCTGATTTCACGTGCCAATGCACGCTTATCACTGCGGTCAGTTACTCCACTGACGTCGATACGAAGCGTGTTGATGGTGACGTTTTGGCTCATCCCAACAGACTCGGCTGGCTGAGATTGTGCGGGGGTAGGAGAACTCGCAACTCGTGCATTTGTCGTAGCCGTTGTTCGTTCCGCTTCAAGCGCTTCTGTGATTGGTTGTGCAGGCTGCACGTTGCTCATCTGTCGCAGGGACTCACGAAGGCCGTCAGTCGTGGAATGAGCAGCGTTCATGACCTTGTTGAACTCTTGAATCTCTTCACGCAGCGAACGCATGTTGTTGCGTGACTTCTCGCTAAACTCGGAGAATCGTTTCATCGATTCCATCGTACCTGTGTCAATTTTTTCGTCAACCATTGTTCTCACTCCAAAGGCGGGATAATGTCATATCCCAAGTAAATACTGTCACGTTGCTCAGGGTTGTCATGCTGTTGCATGACGGTAGCCCATGTGAGGAGTTGAATTGCGTCTTGCGGGTCAAGTTGTCTCACCTTGTTCAGTGTCATCGAGTAGTGGGTCATCAATAGATATTCTGCTGCTTGTTGTTGTATGCGAGGCCAGTCATCGGGTTTACGTCCATTGACGTAGTCCCTTATTCGTCCGACCTCGCTCGTTGAAAATTTAGCCAACTCACCACCTCGGATGGACTTGGTAGCATCTTTGCTATCTCAGCGCCATCCTCGGCTGACAGTTGGTTGAAATCTATAGAAGGTGTTGCTGTAACCCATCGACTGAATGCTTCTTGCCAGTAATCCTCAAGTTGCGGGTCGCTACTCAGGAAAATAGGTGACAACGATTGCACGTCAAAGAACGTGGGTTTGGCTACCTCTATTGTCACTTCGCATCCGTCAATTATCATTGTCACTCTCTTCGGTGTTGTCATCCAACTCACTCACTGTTTCAGTTGAAGCAGCCTCTTCTGAGGGGGCTTCTTGTTCAGCCTCACGTGGCTCACTGGGAGCGACGTGTTCGCCGAACGGGGCGTCTGAGACCTTACCGGCCTCAGGATTGAATACTTCTTCTTCCTCTTCAACAACAATAGCAATTTCGTTGCGGGGATGAAGTGCTACTGCATGTTTCATTGGCATGGCTATCACTCAACAATGGAAAAGGGTGTCGGTGCTAATCACCTTGATGTTCTTCGGATGAATCATAATTTTGGAGTGCAGTAACCCTTTGTCGTCAGGTACGGGTATGGGCGCATCTGTAATCACGTAGTCGTCGCAGATGATACGCATCTGTGGTGCAAGGGCACCTGATGTTGTACCAGTTGTAGGTTTTGTGAATACCATCTCAATGATGCTGTCAGTTGAGCCAGCCGTGCCTGATACCTCACGGTGCGTGCGAAGTTCGTGGAAGAGAAGCGAATCACGGATGATGACATCCATTTCAAGTTCAAACTCTTCACGACCTTCACGAATAATCGATGCGTTGCGTGTGCCACCGTACGGTACTTGCTTGAGTGAACGGTTGTTGCTGTCAACTGATTCGGCTACAGGTGTTCCGCCCATGGTGTGAAATATCTCGACGCCTGTCTTGCCACGTAACTCAAACGTCGAGATGAAGCCTATGTCTTGACCAAAGGCTGTGATTGTACCGTTGTAAAACATAAACGGCTTCTCAGAACCTGATGCTATGCCTGCTTCCTTTCGACCCGCTGCGTCAGTGGCTGTGTTTTGGAACAAGCGGTGAGCACGGTATCTGTCGCCGGGGTTTGTGTCAGGACTTGTTGTAGCAGGCTCAAGGCGACCAGTGTCTGTATAGCATGAAAGCGCATCGAAGATACATCTGTACTTGACCTCAGCATCGACGGTTGCATTCAATTCGTACTCAACAATCTTGCATCCACGGAACACACGAGTCAGTTGCTTGCTGTCTGTGCTTGAACCGGGCACGTTACTATTTTCATTACTGTAGGAGCCAACATCACGGTTGCGAATGCTGTGTTCAATGCAGAATGAGGGAAGTGTGTCACCTGAAAAAAGTAATCGACGAACCGCATTTGTAATTGTGCCGTCGGCATTAACATGTGGGCTACCAGTAGCGTTGTTTGATGCAAATCTAAAAAGATACAATCCGTCAGAAGTAGCATGCTCAAAATGTAACGGGTCGTCCAAAAACAACCGTGTTGTACCTTCAATCGCTACTACACGGCGTATCTCACTTGTGATAGTCTGTTCAAAGTGTTCAGAATCATTTGACAGTCCACTACTGGCATGATTGTACGGCCAAAACTGACTGGTTGTACCATCAACTGCATTGTAGTGTACAGTCGGTGTAAGCGTATCGTCATGGAAAAGAATGTAATCTCCGATTGCAACTGTTTGGTCTCCACCAAAGGTCAAGTCCGCTACATCAACATAAGTCTGTCCGGGCGTTACCGCTGCTGCTGCGGTCTTTGACTTTGAAAAAGCAGCAATCATTGTGGTATCGTCGACAACTTCACGCCCAAGACTGTAGTACAGCCATCGAGGATTGTTGAGAGGCATTTCTAACTGAGCACCTTGATGAAACACACGACCTGTTTGTTGTATGGCAGCCTGACGGCCAAGTCCTATGACGTGGTGTCTGTGCATTGTGACCTTTGTGTCAGGCAGTTTCATGTGTGATGCAAGACCAATGAACTGGTCAATGTGTGAAAACTCACTTGACAACTTAGCGCTATCGTTGTGAGCAAATGTCGAGCCGCTTGCAAGCGTAGGCATACCCGTCGAATGGATGAGCATTGCATCACCTGTGTTACTTGTGAGTGTGGTTGCTGTAAATCGTGGCACCACTTTTAATTTTGTAGCGTTGCTCTCAACAGTGTGGTCAACGATTGTAAACACCTTTTGACTAAATCCATCAGCGTGAACAGAATCATAATTTGTAGGACTGCCAGTCTTGTGGAACGAAATCTTCTGACCGATGAGCATACCAACTGGGACTTTGAGGACAGCCTTACTGTTTTCAAATATGGTGCTGTTTCCACTACCTGTGCCTGTAAATGTGATTGTATTGAAATCAGGTGTGCTTGAAACATAAGTTGTTGTAAATCCGCATGGTTTGTTGTGCTCGATAAAGATACCAGTCTCGTGTCCCATAAGAACTTCCGAGACGTCTCCTTTGTATGCCTGACTTACCATCGTATCACCTATGCTATTGATTCAGCGAGTGTCACCACTTCTACTTGAAACGTATGCCTAAAAAGGCGCTTGGTACGGTCGCTGAGGTCCGTACGTGTCTTGAACACCATACGGTCGTAGTTGGTCGCATCGCCCTTGCGTGCAACGTGGATGAGGCGACGAATCTCGTTCTCAAGAAGTTGCAGGTGAGAACGGCTCTTGGCCGTGCGTACATCGACTGTGATGTTGACACGGGTCGTGACGAAGTTGTACAGAAGGTCAGGCACTTCTTCGTTGTGTGCTGTCTCATAAACGAGTACAAAGTCCGAACGCTGTAGGTCTTGTCGCTTACCACGCTCAGGCGCAATCGTAGCGATGTCAGCGATAACTGGCTTGATGTTGCTTGTGTTGGCTCGGTTCCAAGCCTCCAACTTTTCGATAACGATGTCAAGTGCTTCCTTAACCATAGTCATCACTCAAACAGAACCATTTCTTTGTATCTGTTCAAGAGTGAGTTGGCTTCTTCTTTGAACATCTGAATCTTCTGTGCAAGCGGTACGTTCTGACTGCCCTCAGGAATGAGAACAGAACGGTCGTCAGCCATGAGCAGGTCGACAGCCACCATCTTTGTTGCCGCTTCCTCAATAGCCTTCTCCAAGTATCGCTCGCCGTAGATGTAGGAAACCTTGACAGCGTTGTGCTCAAAGAACGGGTATGAGTTGTTGAAATAAATCATACCGATTTCGTAGTCAATCCACCAGTCCTTGAGACGGGCTTGGTCGCCACCTGCATCTGAGAACGCACCAATGTCGGATTTCAAATGATACTGCGTTACGTCCGTGCCAACAGTGTCAAATTGTGTAAGTGCTGCTCCTCCACCCAACACGGCTACGCCAGTAAAAGTGGTTGCAGTCTTACCAGTGTACGTGAACACACGTGTACTCGCACCATTGACAATCATCAAAATTCCTTTGCTTGGGAAGTTACTCGTTTCAGAAACCGTGATAGTGGTCGAAGACGTATCATCTCTTACAGCCTCATGATAAAGTAAGTCCGTGTACACTGGAACTACTGTCGATGTGTCAGACAGTCTGAAAAGTGTAGCATGAGCAGTCGTCTCCGTCGATGCGAACGTGCCCAAAAGGGTTCCGTCTGATTGGTGTATGGTTTCTCCGGCTGTAAACGTGTGTGACGCTGAACCTGTGACCTTGATGACCTTTCGATTGTACAACTTTGTATTGGTCGCCAGTTTGGTCACTGGTGAGGAAAATGTTATTGTTGCTGAACCCGTGTCAGCAGCGGCAACCACTGTTCCATAAATCGTGCCGTCAGCCAAGTAAATAGGACTTGAATCAGATGCCAAGTAACCAAGATTTGAAACTGGCGAAAAATTAGATACGTCTGTGTTTACAGTATTGACTTTCTTGAAATCATACAACTGTTCAGTGGTCGAGATGTTTGTGACCGCAGCGGTGAAGACTATCTGATAAGCCCCTGCCCCTCCGCCAAACGAGGAGATTGTGCCTACTTCTTGCCTGTTTTCATTGTAAACGACTTGACCTGTTGTGAAAATAGTGCTTGGGTCAGGTGCAGTTGATTTGAGGACAATAATTGTACTGCTACTAAGAAAACCTTGTACAATCATTTGAGTGTCAGCAGGCGGATAAGAAGCGACCTCCACGTAATTGTTGACTCCAGTCAAAGCAGTTGAAAAATATCCATTTGCTGTTTTCGTAGAACGTGAGCCGTTCTGTGAAATGGTTAGGTTTGTCAAATCGGTCGAAGCAATCATAACGTTCTCACCTCCTTTGGCTTGACGTAGGCTTGTAATTTTCAACTTACCATTACCATAATCTGAGTTGGCGGTGGCGAGAATTTCATTATGAACACCTATGTTGCTCGATGAGCCTTCAAGCGTAAACGTAGGTGAAAACTCAACCGTTGCCTTTGACACCCTGTCTTCTTTATTGATAAGGTCAGCAAGATTTTGTGCAGTGCTTACTTTATCAAAATCAGCACGCCAATTGGTACTACCTGTGCCTACACTGAGCGTTGCTACGCTACCATTAGTCATGCCAATGTATACTGAATCTCCACTCAGTCCTTCTTCGTCAACAATCTCCAAACGTGCCTCGGCACTGCATATCTCACGGTAGTCGTCACCCTGCCACAGTTCAATGCGAAGCATCTGTTGGACATTGCGATACAACAAAGGCGTGCTGCCGACGTAGTCAACGTAGTATCGACGTCGATACGGCTTGTATGTGTCAAAGTTGATGTACTCGGCTGAGACGAGAGTCGGTCGCCAAGCGTTGTGAGTGATGTTATCGATGCGGTCCTGTATCTCTTTGATACGCTGCTCGACGTGAGATTTTTTGACGCCTCGTGTCTTGCCGTTGGTAAACGAGGCCGTGTTTTGGACAAAGCCGTTGTCCGTCGTTTCATATAAGCCGGGGTTGATTGATGATACACCATCCTCGTTTACTGTGAATGTAAGTTTTACACCGCTGGTAGTTGATGTTATGGCTGTGACTGTGACCTCTTGACCCATCGGGTCAGCGTCACTGTAAATAAGTAAAATGTCGCTAACTGAAAAGCCGATATTTCTAAAATCAGCACCAGTGACAAAGACTGCGTTTGCTTCCGCACTCGCTGACATCAATACGGCTTCTTGTGGTCCGATACCGAGCAAGTCAGCGACTTTCTGTGCAGTCGTGTAAACAATTTCTTCGGGGTTGAGAGGGCGTGTTTCCGCTTCACCGGGTGAGAATACTACTGGCATGCGTCATCCCCTCATCTCCAACAGATAGTTCTCCGTCATAGACCTTGCCACCAAAGACGATTCTGAACCGACTTCATAAGCACGTCTCCAATGTGCATCGGGAATCCTGTTTGAACATCATCATCGTCATCTTCTTTCTCAGGAACATCCATGCCGAACGAGCCAAACGGATTACCGAACCGACGCCTATCTCGTAACCTTTGTTTCTGTGAGTCCATGAAACTTGGTGTAGGTGCAGGGTCAACTGGAGGCGCACCTGATGGGTCGAGTGTGTAATCTTCGCCTTGTGGAGCGTGTGGGAAGTCTTGTCGGACTTTACTTGATGCTTGACCACTTTCAATACCTCCTGTTTTAGCGGCACTTTGCAATGCCTCTTCACTCACTATTCCTGCTCCCTTAACACGACTTGGTTGTTGAACCGATAAGGTTCCGTATGGCGCTGCTTCGCCTGCAAATCGAGTTTTGTTGTCTTCGACAGTTTGTCGAACTTGCTCGGTGACATCGTCAAGTGACATTCCCTGTTGAATCAAATCCCTAAATTGCTTTCGTGCGCCGACGATTTGCTGTTCACGCATGGCTCGCTCACCATCGCTTTCATTCGCAGGTGCTTCTTCAAGTCCAAGTCTTGAGATGAGATTGTTCAGAGAGTTCTCCATCCGTGTGTCCATAGCATCTTCGCCTTCTCCGGGTCGAACGATTGCAGGGTCTTTGCTCATGTCTCGACCTTGACCGAACACACGTTCAGCGAGTATCTCAGGCGTCATGACTGACATGTGACCTGACTCCTTTTGAGCGTTTAGTGCTCGGATTCTCGTAGCAACTTCTTCTCGTTCACGGTCGATGTCCATGATTTTTTGAAGGTTTTCGGCTGTTGGGTTTGCCATATAACGACCACGTAAATCTTCAAGGAAGTCGTCTCGCTTTTGAGCAGTCCGCATTTGATATTCAATCTGTTTCTTTTGGCGCTCCGTTTGTTCACCGATGTCAAGGTTCGCCATGCTTGGACTACGTCCCAAATCGATGGACAAACCCTCAGTCTTCAAGTGATTCAACACGTTGCTGCTTAGATTCAGCGGGTCGTTTTGATGAAGTTCAAACATTCTATCAATCATTTCTTTCTGAGCACCTGCTCCTCGACCAACATCAGCAGCATCTTGTCCCAAGATTTTTTGTTGGAAGTCGGCCAAACCAACTCCGCCTCTTCGCCCCTGTCCACCGAATTGCATATCACGAGCACCTGCTGATGCTCCACCTAACATTCGACCAAGATACTTCTCAAGGCTCATGTGAGATTGCGGACCGTGTTTTTCCATCTCGGCTTTTGCTTCACTCATACGTTGCGTATGAGGATAAAGGTCGTTCATTAACTTGAATCGAACTTCATCGAGTTGGTCGGCTTGTGCTAATTCTTGAGGAGTAGGAGTACGTTCGTTACCCTCCTCGTCTTTATTGCTTCTCAGTCGTAAAACCTGACTGTACAAACGGTCAACCTGCGGTTGCAATCGCTCAGCCATCTGTGATGCTTGCTGATGCTTTGCCCGTGCATCTTGCAACTTGCGTGGACTTCCGTAGAATAACGGGTGCTGCCCTGTCGGGTCGTGTATGATTGTTTCTCTACCAAAACCACCGAATCCACTTTCTGTACCTAACTGCACCGTCTTTTTGCGACGTTCGTCTTCACCCTCACGAAGAGGCTGTAAGAACTCACCACGTGGAGCAGGGGCCTGTCCTCGTCCAAGAGACGGGCGTTGTTCTCGCTCACCTATCTTTTCAGATTCTTCGGCTGGTTTATCAGGCGATGCTACACGCATCGGGCTACCGGGTGTCGTGATTTCTTGTTCGGCTATCCGTCGAAGTCGGGCTTCATCCATCTGAGGATTACGCTCACGTAACTCTTCCATACGAGCCTGAATCGGCTTCTCAAGATGTTCTTCGTATTTCTCAGCCATATCTTCGGCTTGCTCTCGACCCATACCCATGCTTAACATGTGTTGGATTCGTTGTTGCATGTCTGTAGCCTTGCTACCTTGCATGAGACGTTTTAGTTGCTGTCTCAATGCATCCATGTTGGGGTCATCAGGAGCCTTGCGTATACCTATCCACATCGTCACTCCTCCTTTGTTCCCAAGTTGAAGTCCATCTTTGTTCCGCATGTCCGACAATTGTCAACCCAACAGAAGTAGAGCATACCACACGATTTGCACCGTGTGCCTGAGCCGATGTTCAGAACGTCGCCTGCCTTACGGTTGCGTATGCGTTGTTTGCTGACTACGCCCTCAAGAGGTTTCTCTTGATTGAAGACGCTACCTGCCCCGTAGGACTCGGCCAGTCGTACGCCACGCTTCTCAAGTCGCTTGATTTCGTCAATTCCAAGTGTCGCTGCATCCATGCAATCATCCTCATGCCTTGTAGATGATGATGATGTATACGTTACCCATAACGGTTATGGTGTCAAGACCTGCAATGGTATCAGCCGAGTTAGCGTCAGTCACTGCGTCAAAGCCTGCGTCAATCAGTGCTTCGATTGCTGTCGGTGTGCGGGAAAAGTCGCCCGGTGGTAGTGGACCTACCACTTTCGACTTCAAGCCGGCTAAGTTCGCCATGAGGGTTCACCTCACGAGCGACGACCGATTGCCATGAATGTTCCGCCGATGATTGTTTGACCGGCTGTTGGTACGTTCACAGTGATTGTAGTCCCAGTCACTGTAGCAAACTCAGCAAGTGTAAAGGGTGCTGCGTCCGAAGCATCTGCTGCGCCACCTGTTTCAAGTGTTTGTGGTGCAAGTGCCGCTGTTGGCGTAAGTACAGCCATGTCAATGCTTGCAAGCAAATCGGCTAATGCTATAGTGGTATCACCTGCTGCGTATGAGCCTGTGACTACCAGTCGGTCTCCAAAGTATGTTGGTCGTGGGTCAATTGTTACTGCCATAATTATTCATCTCCTGTTGTTTTTGTTTCTTCTGTCACTGGTTCTTCGACGACGGGTTCTTCGACGACTGGCTCAGGGGCGGGAGGGTTGAGGATTAGGTCAACCATGCCCAGTAGTTTGGACTTGGTCGCATATCCGCCAACGCTTTCACCACGCCCCTCAAGCCATGCAGTGATGTCCTTCTTGGTCCAACCTGAGTCGGGAAGTCCATCGTTGCCTGCATCGATTGTGATACCTGCGTCTCCGTCGATTCTCCACCACTTGTTCGCAAGACTACCACGGTTAGCGTCGAGCCATTCTTGTGTAACTTCCATTGGAGTTCCACGAACAGCGTAGATTCGCTTCATACCGGGTACCCTACGTTCATAGTAAGGACCGAGTGACGTTATCGTAGGCACTGTTAAGCACCTCACGATACGATTGCCATAAACAGCGTTCGGTTATCAAGTGTGCCTTCTGCGAGCATTGTTGCAGTAGCGCTTCCAGCACCGCTAAAATCAGTGGTGCATGTTAGCGATTTACCTGCAACTCCTGAGCCACCAACGACCATTCCGTGAATCTTGTCAGCATCTCCACCAACGGTGAAGACATTGCCATTTTGCACGAGAGTAAACACACCCATGACGAGTTTGAGTCCTCGCCCTGCTGTGTTAGCCGTATCGTCATTCGTGGCTTGGAACCCAGTCAAACTACCGGGGTAAGTGCCACCTGCTGCGCCTTTTAGCCAATCTGTGCCATCAACGAGAGCACCTGCATAAAGGTCAATTTCAAAATCGACGGCCATTACGCCGCCTGCGCCTGTTGTTCTGCTAAATGTTACTGCCATTTTTCATCATCTCCTGTGTGTGTTATCTCCATCAACCTCAAGACAAGTCTCGGATTGAACCATGACCTCCAAAGAAAGTAGTCCACAATTCACCCATAGTTCGGTAAAGTCCTTCTTGACCGAGGCGGTTGATGGCGAATGGGTCTCCAGTTTCGATACCTGACTCAAAGTATTGAGTTGGTTTTGCGACACTAAAGTGTATGTAGTCAGTGTCCAAGAAGTACATACGGCTGATGCCGTCAGGTTGTACGTCCTTGGATGGAATGATTGGGACACCGTTGTAAGTAGCAACGATGAAACCTGCTTCAACACCGGGCACACCCTTTACACCGTTGAAGGTAGGGGTGACACGCTTCTCTTCCATAAATCGCTGTTGCGACTGGAGAAGTTGTTGAAGGCGCATAAGTGTATCATATCCAGTGAGGATGACCTTGGGGTTTCCACCACGCACCCAAATCTTTTGGAAGATGTCGTCGAGGTGGTCAAGCGAGAGAACACGGTTGGTTCCCTTTGCACCAGAGGTGTTGACCTCGGCTTCGGACCAAGAGTTTGCACTTCGGTCGATGCTGTAAATGTCTTCGTCGCCTGCTGCTCCGTAATCATTTCCACCTGCACCAAAGTCCATGGTGTCAGCAGCATCTCCGCTTGCAGTGATTGAACCTGAGGTGACACGGTCGAGAGACTCGTAGTCGTTGCCAGCAGGTGTAGTCACGTCTTGGAGAAGCATCTTGTTGATTTCCTCAGCGTGGTGCTTACCCATTTCTTCCTTGAGAACACTGCGAATGTCGCCGAGACCGTCATCCTTGTCGTTGAGGAAGATTGCAACTTCACTCATGTCGAAGGTGTGTGCAATGGTCTTAGGCTTTGCAGCGATGTTTTGGAAAGTTGGTTTTGTGGTGTCCGGTAGTGTACCGTTCTCCGCAATACCTCCACCTTTGGTGGTGTCAGGTCGTGCGGTTACGACACGCCATCCACTTCGGTCCCAAGGTTTCTTAGGGAGGATGGAGAATGCGTTGAACTCTTGGTTCAACTGGCTCCAAACCTTTCGTCCATAGATTGCTTGGTAGGTACCAGCAGTTGTGGACAATAGTGGTGCGTCTGCTTTCAAAAGTTCGCTACCTGAGTAATGAAAGCCCATGTTTGAGCCTGCACCGTAGTAGTAGCGTTCCATGTCGGTTACTGTTCTTAGATAGTTTCTTGCCATTCTTAATCACTCCATTCAGTTGTGGAATACACTTCCTGCGAGGCTGTGTACTTCATCCCAAGACATGTTTGCCATGTCTACAGTGGATGGAATTTCAACGTTAGAAACAGGTGCGGACTTTTGGATAGTCGTTCCGGTTGCACCTGATGCAAGGTTATCGATTCGGTCGCTTAGAGCAGCGACTGCCTTTTCGATTGATGCGAGTGGAGCACGAGCGTCGAATGCTTGTGCTTGTCGGCTTTCAGCCTCACTGCGCTGTTCCTTGGCGAGTCGGTCAGCGAAGACTTCGCTGAGAGTTCCCTTGAGTTGCTTCTCAATGGAAGCAGCCTTGTAAGCAGCGTATGCTTCTTCAAGTTGTGCAGGGGAAAGGTCCTCAGGAGACAAGTAGCCCTTTGCAACATCAGCCTTAGAGCCGCTGTTGAGTTTGCCAATTGCGCCTGTAGATGGGTTGCCGCCTTCTTGTGCTCGGCCACGTACTTGGCCGCCGAAGTAATCGGCACCGTCAACAGAAGATGGGTTGTCGAAGCCACCAAGTTGTGCCTTCTCAAGTGCATCAAAGTGTGCACGAGCGCTGTTAATATCAACGCCACCCGACTTCAAGGTGTTTTCCATCCAGTGCAAGTAGTCTTGGGTAATGACATCAGAGTACTCAGATTTTTCCATGTCGCCATGCATTCCTTTGTTTTCAGAATCATGCATTCCTTTGTGTTCGGAACCGTACATCTTTTCTTCGTCATCTTTGTCCTTAGCCATTTCTTTGCCTTTGTCTTCATCCTTGTCGTCTTTCTTATCCTTCACGTGCTCTCTCAAGCCCTCAGGAAGTTTCTCCATATCACCTTTCTCCATAACGTCGAGACGGGTGTTAATGCGGTCCAAGACGGACGACAGTTCGCTCATTGTGTTCATGTCTGTGCTTTCAGTCATTGTTTTATCCTCCTTCAATATACGGAATGTCGCCTCCGGGTTTATACCTTTTTCACAAATCGTTACCTCATGAAGTTCCAGTTTGGAAATCTCGGTGTAATCACCGTGTTCCGAATCGGCTTTTCGCATTCTCTTGAATGCTTGTCCACCAATACTGAAACCCCGAAGGGCGCCTTTGCGAATTTCATTGGCTACTTCACGAGCCTTTTCGATGTCATCACGTACTTGGATGACAACGAAGAGTCCAGCGTCATCGACACCGGACTTCCACAGTCGACCACTGCTGTCAGTGTACTGTGGAATAACTTCTCCAACTTGGATGTTGGAGTGTGCGAGTTGTACGTTGCGGAATCCGTCCGCTTTCATGAAACTGTCAAATGCACCCTTGAGTGCACCTGTAGTGATGAGGTCACCTTGCTTGTCGACCATTTCGACACTCGCATAACCTGCAATAACGAGGCCATTGTCGCTCTTGAGAAGCGATATGGTGCCACCGCCTTCAAATCGGGCGGATTGTAGTGGCGATGCCATGACCATTGTAGTCCTTACAGGCGTCATTCTATTTAATCAGATATGGTAGA
>VTLG01014831.1_pt1 | contig 24752 bp, 36 predicted proteins | sample 4694571 | NCBI WGS metagenome assembly VTLG01 (sample SAMN12604809, study PRJNA352737) | marine metagenome | biome: ENVO:00000447; feature: ENVO:00000209|ENVO:00000569|ENVO:01000036; material: ENVO:00002151; isolation source: viral sequences binned using virsorter ...
TGTGCGTGTTCTGACCTTCTTCCGTCAGCCCATCTAACCCCGTAGTAATAACAAATACGGCCTCTCACGTTATGTTTTTCAATAACTTTAATGATCGTTCCAACAGCAGATCCTATTGCTAAGTAAATTCCTGTATTTTTCTTTTTATTGACCTGATCATTTAGTTTAAATTTGGGTTGTGCTGTTGTAACAGTCATAGTTCTTTTTTCCAGAGTATTGAAGCGGTAGGGTTGTTAATTTTAGCTTGTTTAAGTGCTTCTTCTTTTGTTTTTCCTGAGTAACGCATGTCTTTACCTTTTTGTCCTGGGTAACACACCCAAAAGAGATGTAATTTCAATCTAGGTGGTGCGTTTTCTGAAGTAACAGAAGTGAAATACGTCATTCTTGTGTTTTTGAAGAAGTGTCTGTGTTAGTTACTCGGCCTTCTATTCGTTTGCGTACAGATTTTCTCCATACTGCTTCGTCTTGTGCTTCGGCTTCTTTATAGACAGAGCTAGGTAGTTTTCGTTCCAGGTCTTTGTAGATAAGGTTTCTTACCCAGGCTGTAGCTCTTATTCCTTCTGCGTTTGCTTGCTCTTCTACTAACTTTGCTCTATTTGGATCGAGAAGTATTTGAAGATAAGTCTTGTTTCCGTGTGTAAGAGCCATTTCAACATTGTCGTTGTACTACTCTACCACGAAATAGGGTTATCGACTTTTTTCAAGTAAGCAGTTTTTTGAGCTTTCCTGGATGCCATTCTTTGTCTCTTTGAACCTGCCCTAACTTTCCTAGCTCCTTCTAAAAAGTCTGCTGCTCTATGCAGATCCCCTGTCTGTGCCCGAATGATCTCCTCGTTCAGGCGTTCCATGATGATTACTCTCGTACTCTTCTCGGTAGGCATCGACCATTACATCCGCAAGGCTTCTGTAGTATCCTACCTCTTTTTCTTTTTTGTAGTACCAGCCCTTTTCATTTTTAGATATTGCAATCAATGTACTTCCTCCCATGTGTTACCAACGTTCACTTCTGCTAGTGAAGGAACTTCCCCTAACCATTTAGATTCTGCTTTTTCCATAACAGATTTTAATAATTTGGCCCATTCATCAGCGTACTCCTCTTTGACTAAAAGAATTATTTCATCGTGAACAGCAGCAGCAATCTTTACAACATCTTCACCTGCTTGTTTAACGTCAGGCCACAAATTACCTAGAGCACACTTAAGAATTGCAGCACCAGCACCCTGGATCGGTGTGTTACATCTGACAGTTACTCTGTTTAGATCTCCTTTAAGAAATCTACGCATACCTGTCTCAGGAATCCTTATTTCAGGCCACTCATCATCTTCTGTGGAACGTGCTTCGCTTTGGTTCTCTTGCTGCCACTGTCTAATACCGCTATATGTTTTCAACCAGTTTTCTCTTACTGAAGCAGCTTTATCGTGGGACATAAGTACACCATTAGCACCTGCATAATTTCTAAGACCTTCTACACCTGCACCATATAGCAAACCAAAGTTAGCGGATTTTGCTATCTGTCTATCGCAACCCATTTTTTCGGCTGTGTAATCATGTAAATCTGCTCCCTCCTTAAATGCTTGAATCATATTTTTATCCTTAGCTAAAGCAGCAGCTAAACGTAATTCCATCTGACTAAAATCAGCATCAACTATTTTCCAACCATCAGGAGCTTCGACACAACTTCTAAACTCACTATCTCTAGGGATTTGTTGGTTGTTAGGTTTAATAGAACTCATACGTCCTGTATCTGCTCCAAGTTGCATGTAAGAAGCACGTACAAAGCCATCTTCATACATTTTTTCTTGAATACTTACTGCCATCTGTCTTCTTTTCTCTTTCTTCTTCCACGTAACTAATGTCTGGATCGTTTCAGAATCAGCAGCAGCTCTCCTTAATGCTTCCTTACCTACACTAGCTTTACCATTGTTATCGGTAGGAGTGTAACCAAGAATAAGTGATAATTTTTCCAGTAATTGCTTGGAACTTTTAAGGTTAAAGCCAGCGTACTGTTTAGTACCCGCACGAATTGAACCAGTATCTTTGGGTCGTAAATTAAAATCTCCTTCTTTATTTCTAGGTAACTTCTTACCTTCAGGCAAAGCATTATCTAACTCACGTATAAACTCATCTCCCATCTCTTGTACATCAAAGTCTTTGTCTGCTCTGTATTGTTCTAAAGCTTCTGCGTTCCAAGGTAAACCAGTTCTCCACATCTGGGCCATAGCAGGAATAGCTTGACACTCCAGTATGTAACTAGCTTTTAAACCAGCCTTAGATATTTTTTGATCTAGTATTTGATCTAACTCAAGCAACACCTCAACGTCTCTAGCTGCATATTCTTTCTGTTCATCAGATAATACAGGTTTAGACCAATCAGAAAGCTGCTGTTCTTTAGGTAGCTCTACTTTCAAATGTCTTTTAGCTAAAGCATCTAAGCCATGTTTAGTTTGAGGAATACCGTTAGTAAGAAGTCTGCTGGCTAACATTGTGCAGCGAACATTACCTCTTATATGTATTCCTTGTTCTTGTAACCAACCCACATCAAACACTGCATTGTGAGCTAACCAAAAACGAGTACCGTTATTAAAGAAACGATCTAAATACTGCCAATCTTTTTCTTCTAAATCAAAGCAATCAATAAGAACAATAGTTTTGGCTGTATAAGAACCAAGCTGAATAAGGCGTAATTTACCTTTTTCAGGTTGCAGCTTAAGGGTTTCTGTATCGAAACAAATACTGCTAGAAGTGCTAAGGCGGTGCAACTCCTCTATCCCGTAGAAAACAGAATAGTTTTGAAATGAGGTCATGGGTAAACCTGAATGTTTTAACCCTACTAGAGTAGCACAGTACTAACTACTTGACCATTGTTTAACACGTTTCTTCATAATATTTGAATCCACTCTTGTAAGAACAGCAACATCAAAACCATGATCAATTGCGTTTTCTACGTGCATGTTCCAATAATCCTCTTCCCAGTAATCCACTTGCTCTACTTCCTCTACTAACCCATCATCTCCGTACTTGGTAAACCTTACAGATGCCAAAGGGTAAGAGGAAGAGTAGCTAAGACTGTAGACACAGATAGATAATTCTCTTTCATTCATAGACATCTTGCAGTTCCTCTGGAACGGTTACATGATTTCTCAAACACCATTCTTTTTGTATAAAAGGAGGATATGTATATACTCTATTCCAACGTTCATCAGGAATTTCACCTCTTCTATAACCGTAACGTCTACACAGTTTACTGAGTTCTTTACCTATATCTTGCCTATCTTTTTCTCCCCAATATTGATCCACTAATTTAGAAAAAGCAGCAACAGATCTAAATCCTTTTGTTCTATCTACTTCTTTTATATGTTGTTGAGTCTTTACGTGTCCTTCTTCTAAACTTTTAATCCTATGACTATTTTCATTGGTACGTTCTTCTAAACCTATGGTAAAAGCAGTCAAACTACTTAACCCCTTAGCTACATTAGCGTTATGTTCCAAAAGTTTCATTAAATGGTCCCTTCTTTCTGCTTCAGAAAAGTTAAAACCTAATTGCGTCTCTTCCATACACTCAAAGTATTTAAACTATTCTAAGTGTAATACAGTAGTTCTACACATCAATAACAGAGTCCTCGTTATACATACGAACAGTATCCTTCTTATCTATCTTCCACATATCCCATTCGTTATTTCCCTGTGTGCCAGAATTTCTGCCAAAACCTTCACCTGTTCCAGTGGAAGGGTTTTCAATGATATTAGGTTTTGACAAAACCTTTTCGCTGCCAAAACCTATTTCTTCTTGGGAGGTTTTGACAAGAGGGGGGTTTTGACAATTCTGATTATCGTTGAAACCCGTTCCAATATCTAGGTTAGGAGGTTTTGACACACTTTTTAACTGACTATTAGGAGAAGTATCTTTTTTCACTGGAACGCTTACTGCTTGATAATATTTCGCAGGTCTTCCTCCTCTTTTGCCTGTAATCTTTGGACCGTTCACTTCTTCCACTAATTTTTGGTCTTTAAGTCTCTTGATTCCGTGCTTAATTGCTGTCTTTCTATGTACTCCACCTACCTCTTCATTTTCTACTAAGTCAGAAATTGTGTAAGGTTTTATATTTGCTCTCATAACCCTTAGTAAAGATTGAGAGTAAACGTTAGGACAGTCAAAAGTAATAGCGTTTTCTGTTTCTGGGTAACTCGATATTGTGTACGTGTAATCAAGTTGCAAGTTAAACAGCATCTTCATATCTGCTCTGTCATCCCTAGACTTTTTAACTTTTACGGAACGTGTATTAGCCCCAACATTTAGCTCTATTGTTTCTGCGTTTTCCATCTTCCTCATATTCCAGCTTTCATCTACAGAGTTTTTTATAGCTGTAGTTCCTCTTTCTGATCCATCTTTATTATTGTGATGAATAATAATTAAAGAACAAGGATGAAACCCATTCTCATTACCATTTCTCCTAACAAGTTTCTTTAAAGGTAAAGCATATTCTCTAGCATTTTCATTGTATGGATTGCTGTTATTACAACCATCCAAACTATCAATAATTATAAGATCATACTTATTCTTCTTCTGTAGTTTTTCAAACCTTGAATACCATTGCATATCCCACTCTCCAATTATGTGTACGTTCCTTGTATTCTTTATATTTACCTGCTCAAACTGTCTTCTCAAAACCCTTTCATTCTGATCACCATTAAGCCATAAAACCTTACCCACTGGAACGCTAACTTTATCTCCATAAACTTCAAAAGGAATACCATCCGCTATATGTTTAGCGATAGTCATACACATTGCTGTCTTACCTGTTCCACCATCAGCATGTAACAACAATGTCCAAGGTTTAGGAAGTAAACCAGGAATCGTATAATCAAAAGGAGTATCATCCAGCTCACCAATATTTTTAGGTTTGTGTCCCTTAGTTCTCTCAAATAACTCATAAGATTCTGCTAATTCTTCTATTTCAGCAGCACTTCTACGCTTACTTTCAATAGCTAATTTATGTAATGCTTGGTTCCTGTAAGCAGGGTTCTCATTTACTGGATCGTTATCTATCTCTACATAGCTTTTAATAACATCTTTACCATCAGGAATCTCTTCCTTAAACCTTAAAGGTATCGCAGATACTTCTTCTACTAATTTATCTAAACCGTTTTCCTTTAATCTTTTCCTAGCGGGATCTGTACCATCTGCAAGATTAATTAAATTACCCATATTTAACTTAGTACCATCATGTCTCCATGCCTGATACCACCTGTCAGAACAGGGATCTGCCTCATTTTCCCAAGCATATTTATAATCTGGATCGTTCTTAGACCACTCCCTCCAAAGATTTAATCCTTCTTCTCCAGGCAACTCATTATTTATCATTGCCCCTATCTCCCACCAATAATCTGCTTGATCTGGTCCCTGATACCCAATAACACTCAAACAACTAGAAATAATTGCAACTTTTTCTTCCTTACTTCTCTTAGACCACCTGTTATCTACATACTTAACATCCGTCTCAGTATTTTTGTTCCTGTACTGCTCTTTCATACGAGCAAGCAACCAATCAGGAACCACTGGAACGTCAGCTAGTTCTCCGTCTAATTCATAGTTTCCTTCCCCTGTATAGTATTCCCCCGCAATAACACCTTGTCCTCCCCATAAAACTTCCCATCCCTCATTACCAGCAGCAGTATGGCTAAGTGATTCAACTTCTATCCAATTTTCTTCGGGTACTTTAAATAAAAACTTGGCTGCGTTCTTTTTAGGAGAAATAATCTTTGGTGCATTGTCTAAATCACTACCCCATTTCTTTTGTATCGCACCCAAATTCCTATCTACATCAAATATCACTAACCCATCAGACTTAACACCAGTAAACACTCCAATAGCTTTAAATTTATCTGGTTCGTTTTGAATCATTAACGCAGAATCCTCTACGTTTAAATTCAGCTTCCATGCCTTACCTAGCGGAGATTTACCTCCAGCAAATGTATCTGGATCGGAGGGGTCTTTCTTCGGAAGCAGTACTCCCTTAGCGTAGATAGGGCATGTAGCCCACTCTGAAGGGATATTAGGGATGAAATTTGGTCTACTCATGTGCTACTATACCTTTGTGATAGTTTAATTTTAACCCTTTCAGGTATAGCCAACCTGAGAGGGTTTTTCATTGTAACCCATAGACAAGCAATTGTCGATGTGCTACTGTAGTAAGGCACTAGGCAATCACGCCACTCGCATTTATGCCCCTTATTTCCAGCCGCTTACGCAAAGCATCTGCATCCTCTGGAACGTCCAACGGTTTCCTAAACCCTGGATCGTTAAAAGACGGACAAAGTGTACGCTTTGCTCTTCTTACTGAAGACGCTTTTGATTTTTACCAGTTTTGGGTAAAAGAAAAAGATGGTGAAGGCAGAAAACCTATCCGTTGTATTGATGAACCATCTCCAGAAGATGTAGATCAGCTTATAGCAGAAGCTAATGAGCGTTACGACAACGAGTACATGCGGCCTTTAACTAAGGACGGAAAAGGTAAAGAACCAATCAAACCTGCTGCGGCTATTGCTGTTTACAATTTTGAAACAGGCTCCGTACAGATCTTTGATTGGTATCAGTCAACCATTACTCAAGCCTTAGATGAATTGAGTCAAATGGAAGACTACGCAGACAGCATGACCGACATAGATCTAGTTCTAAAAAGAACTGGACAGGGCATGGACACTAGATATGGATTAAACGCTGTACCTAGAAAGAAAGGATCAACTGCTTCTATCGAAGCTGCTTGGGAAGATGCTCAAGCAAAAGGCTTTGATATTGAACGACTTATAGGAGGCGGTAATCCCTTTGAGGATTCATCCGACGACTAATACAGAAATGGGGCTTTCATAGCCCCTTTCTTTTTCCTCTTCTTTACTGTATATTAATCATGGGAACGTATATCTATGAACCACTTATGGGTACGCTAGACAAGCAAGACGCTCTAGCTGGCCTACGAAAGTGGCAACTGGACCGAGACGACAGCCAAACCTTATATCCACACAGAATTTATCGAGACAATAAGAAAAATGTATATCATTCAGTAACCCATATCCTTAAGGAAACTGCCTCTCAAGACTCTAAAGATGCACTGGAACGTTGGCTACAAAGACCTAACAGCTATACAGAGCGTGACATTGCTTGCGAGCGTGGCAAGCTTGCCCATTCTCATGCGGAATTTCTTCTCAAACACGCTGCACAACTGGCAAGAAAAAACGCAAACAAACGAGGTATATGGAGGACTGGATCGGACGGCCTGGAACGCTGTCCGTCAAACGTCACAAAATGGGCACTCAAAAAAGCAGCAGAGAACGCCCCTAAAGTTGGTTTCTCAGCTAGCGGGTATGCAAGAGGCTTACGTCGAACAATCCTGGAACGAGTAACAGCAATCCACGCCGTAGAGTTTAGTGTTCACAACCCAGAACACGGTTACGCAGGAACCGCAGACGCACTAATAGACATAGACGGCACTGGCCCGTACATCTGCGATTGGAAAACTGCTAAAGAAGCCCGCAGCGAAATAATGATCAACCAATTCTGCTGCCAACTCGGAGCCTATAGCCTAGCCCTGGATCGTCTAACAGGAATCCGCCCACAATACGGTGCAGTAATCATTGCCCGCCGATCAGGAGCACCCCAAATAAAACTCCTCTCAACCCTAGAGCTAAGAGGAGCAGAAGCCTGGTTCCTGGAACGTAACGCCCACTTCCAAGAAAAAATAAAACAACCTATTCCCGCTTAACACCTCCCAACTTAATCAACTTGTACATCAACAAATGTAATCCAGCAATATCATCCTTCACAGCATCCCAGTCACCACACATCAACTCCTCAAACTTATCCCTCGCAGAATCGTACATAAGGTCAACTTCCTCTTCACTAAACTCAGAATCAGTAACCCTATAATTATCCTCCCACTCATGCTTACACTTAACACAAGTAAACGGCAACGCAATCGAAAAAGCTTGCTCTGAAACCACTGGATCGCCAAATACCATATTTTTTGACGAACATTTAGGACAATAATCAGCCATAATCAATCATCCCACCCAGGAACAAACTCACCATTATACGCTATACCATCCATTTCCTCCTCTTCCCCTGGATCGTCCTGCTGATTCCAAAAAGAACGGGAGAACATTAAGTCCTCCCACGCCCTAGCTACATCACGTTCATTCCTCATTTTCTTCCTCCCACTTAGCTGATCTTTCTTCTTGCTCAAGCTTAAGCTCTTCCTGGATCGTATCAGCCTCATCGGTAATACTCTCCAACGTCTTCTCAAACTCTTCGTAAGTGTCTTCCTCATCAGTAGGACCAGCCCACTCATCCCAACATTCTTCAATTTCTGGACACCACTTACGAGCAGTCTCCAATAACCTATAAACCCGATAAGCATCCTTATAGTAGATACTACAGAAAGGGTGAACTCGTTTTTCAGACATAATTAATGTGCTATGTAGGGTGAATAATTTCTAGGGTCATTACTGTCTCTGGATCGTTCCTTATCCAGCACAGTAACTTTGCAGCCACTAACTCCCGATCTTTTTAAGATCTCTTGTAGTGTTTCTTCTGTATAGGCTTCAGTGTGCTCTATACGAATAAGAAAATCAGTTTGTCTCATAATCCCTGAATGTAATTTGGTGCTTAAATTTGCCTACTAAATAGGCATAGTGCTTTTGCAGCTTCATTTTCTGGTCAGGATCATCCACTGGAACGCCCTGTAGCAAGTCTTCTGCATCCTCCAATATTTGTAGAGGATGTATTGCCTGGTAGCCAGTAGAGTTATTAACCGACTCCCATTTATATTCCTGGTACGTTTCTCTATACCATTCATAGGCAGTGGTCTTACTTACTCCGTTATCTTCTACAAGTTCTTTGACAATAGTTTTGCGGGAAGTTTTCTCCCCGCATTTCTTATTATCGTTAGCTTGTAGAGCAGCCAGAATATGATCCTTACCCTCAGTTTTATCCATCAGACTTTTCTTCTAAGTCTTCACAATAAGAATTAAAATCTTCCTGCATTTTTGCAGCAAAATCACCATAGTTTGCATCTTCTAGTGCAGACACAAAAGAACCAACAATACTTCCTGCATCCCAACGATGATAAGTAGCGATCAAATTACCTAAAGCTAGATAAGACTTAATATCGAAGTGATCGTAAACAGTAGATACTGGATCGTCAGGAAACATTCTGTGTCGATTCATTTCAATAGCATCATTAAAATGATTCTTTATTCTGTCTTCTATTTTCTTCTTAAATAAAAGATCAGTTGCACCTTGTCGTGCAGTTTCTTCAATGAAAGTATTGAAGTTTTCCATAATGGGTGTTTAATGGAGGCTCCACTATTGTAGTACCCCAGGGGTTAAAAAACAAGGTCTTTAAAATAATGAAGTAAGAATTTTTTAAAAACACGGAATTACGGGAAAAATACGAAAAAACGCTTTCATATAGCTTCAGCCGCCGCTTTTATGTCTCTGTAAACACTGGATCGTTTTGCAGCTCCTTTTTAATAGATGCGTGTATGTGAAATTTTTGGGTGGCTGACTGGGATTTTTTTAAAATTTTTCATTTTTTCTGAATTAGGTATTTTTACTCACTACAAAGTTTTCCACAGTTTCCCGTAGTTTTTCCACATTTTGAATAGTAGATAGTGTAGTAAGTATATTTACCTAACTAAACTTATATTTACTTATATCTATATATATGCAAGATTTTAAAAATATTTTGTTATGTGTACCTTGCTTAGTGTTTGTATTGTGCTACATTTAACAAGTAATTTATTTTAAATTTTTTCATCCATGGAAAATTTTCACAACAACGAAGTCAGCCAACAGTTTAACCTAACTGAAAAAGATCGGGCTATGGTCTATGGAGATTACGAGGCAAAAAACTATGAGCAACATATACACAATGTGCGAGTAAATCAAGAAGAGCTGGAACGTAAGGACCAGGCCCGAACACTGGCAGAAAAAATTGGTAAAAATGGAAGATCTTTTAAAGATCTAACAAATGTAAAACCAACCGCAACTGAAGTGATTAGATCTATGCAAATGGATTTTTTACCAGAGAAAAAAGAACTACAAATACTAGGTCAAGACGGATATAAAACACTACCCGAACATTTTGCTATTACTAACCCAAATAATGACAAAGTGTATTCAGTAGCAAAGGGACAATATACACCAGCAAATTATTTGGACTTAGCTCCAATTTTTGACGAAAATGACATAACTCCAACTGTTGCAATGGTAATAAGGGACGGTGGAAAATTTTATATAGAAGGGGATGCTTCAATTGAAGGAGAAGTGACCCCAAATGACATAGTGAAACAATTTTTATGTGCTTACTCATCACATGACGGTAGTGCAAGTCTAGCTTTTGCATTTAAAACTGAAAGGTTAGCCTGTGCAAATCAATTAAGTTTTATTATGGGAGCTGGAACAAATACAGCGGTAAAAAATAAGCGAGCAATGAAAATAAGACATACAAAATCAATCGAACAATTAACAAAATTAATTCCTAGCGTTGTTGACTTCCAAAAAGGAGTATTTCTTCAAGACTTGGAAGGATTAAAAGCAATGCAGAAAAAACAATTAAATACTTTTGATTTTACGCAACTAATGGAAAATACAATTAAAACAATATACGCCGATAGGTTACAGGGTGAAAAGAAACTAAGAAACGGCGAGACCAGGAAGAAAGGATTAGAAGATATTCAAAGCGAAATCATACAAATAAATGATAATTTGAGGAATGAAAAAATAAATGGAAAATTTGAAAGGTCAATATATAACGTGTTTAATGCAATTACTCGTTTTGAAACCCATCAGTCTGGGAGATCCAAAGACATAGAAAAAAGAAATTTGGCAAGATTAGAAAGTTTATATGGAGGACCAGCTCATAAGAAAATAGAAACGTGCAGAGAATATTTATTAGCACAAGTTTAATAAAATAATATTTTAAAATTAAATAATATCTAAGAGTCTATTATTTAGACTCTTTTTTATTATCTATCTATTGTATTAATGTAGTAAATAAGTTAATATAAGGAAGTTCCCACCTATAGAACAATGGACCAACTAATTCAACAAAGCCTTGCTAAATTTGGCACAGTAGGCACAACTATTGGAATATCAAATACTCTTGATAGTCCTACAATAAACAAGTTTTTTACAAAACATATTTGTGGAGATTGGGGAGACTTGCCCCAGGAAGACAAAGAGCAAAATATAAAAGTTTTAAAAGAAGAAAACGGCGGGAGAATATTCTCAGTTTATGAACACGAAGGAATTAAATTTTGGATAATTACCTCAGGTTATGGCAATGACCCAAAAAATATGAATATGTGCTACACAACAATCTTATTACCTAGTGAATATTAAAAAACCTGAAAACACCTATTAATTTTTTATTATGTACAAATCTAATCCATTTACAAAAAAGTATTTTCAAGCAAAATCAAAAAAGTATGTTTCCATTGCTAAAAAATCATTTAAAAGATTAGAAAAAGAGAACGAAAAAATGTATGCAGAAGACGGCACATTAACTGATAAATACAATGACCAAACAATGTGCGATTATTCAGATATGGAAAATTTTTTAGAGTTTATAGAATGTAAAGAGGATTTTTATAATATTGATTCTTGCATAGTAGATTTAATAAAATTAGATAACGAAATTGAAAAAGGAAAAGAACTACTCATACAAGTACAAGAAAAAATAAATCAAGCAAAAATTAAAAAAGAAAATATTTTAATTAATTCATTAAAGGTAGAAAGCTAATGGAAAATAATTTTAAGGAGTATTTACCCGCTTATGTCCGCAACTTCGATGATATTGAATTGATATTGCAAGAACAACAAGCAAAAGAAAAACGAGAGAAAGAGCACCTGGAAAAAGATTAATTTTTATCTCTTCGTCATTGCGTCACCTGTAAACACTATCAACAACAAAAAATGAAACACCAAACAACCCAAGCAACAGCCCGCCAAATCAGAAAAAGACCTCATACTATGACAATAATTACTGCAGGAATGTTTTTAATTATTGGAACGTTAATCAGTGCCCAAGATCAAAAAAATTATCAGGAATGTTTAAACAAAAACACTCCCACCTATTGCAGCTCTTATTTAATGCCTAGCTAATTAAAAAATAAAAAATAATTTTTGCCCGCTTACTGCGGGTTTTTTATTGCCTTTTAATATTTACAAAATAAAATCAGAAAACGTAATCTACAAAAAAGAAAAAATAATATTCAGGAACAGCAGACAGTGGAGCCAAAAACTTCCAGAGTAATATTCCACAGGACAACCGAGGAAGAAAAAAGACGGGGAGGGTAGCGGGAAAAATTTTTATAGAACGTCAGCCCCCGAACCTAGATAATTATGGTCAAATTAAGCACTTATGTAGTACATACTTATACTACACTATTAATCCATCTCTGTCAATATCTTTGCCACCAATTTCTTCTTAGCCCAATGTGCATTAGTACCCGCTAAATGTCTAAGCTTACGGGAGGGAAGGGTTTCAAGAAATCTAGCGTAACCTTGTCTTGATTCTGGAGATCTGTACACAAACAAACCTCCAATCTTATCTACTACACTACGAATCACTCTTAGGTTCCACACTTATCGAAAGCTGTGGAGCGTTAATGTTCACATTCTCAACACTCTCCCCTATCACTCTTCCCAACGAATCCAAAATCTGTGCTGCTGTCTGCAACTGCCCCTTCCTCACAGCCTTCTCATACAACCTGATCCTCATACCCTGCAAACGTGCCAACATTGTTTCCCTTTCTTTCTCCCAATCCTCATCATTCCATGCTTTCACAGCTTTCCAATCCCTCCACGCCGTATCAATCCCAATATTCTCTCTCTTGGAGTGATCAATAACAAGCTGCCTAGTCGTCAAACCCTCCAACTGCCTCCGATACAACTTCTGTCTCCTCGCCTCAATCACAATATCAGGATTCCTTCTCCCATAAACCTTCCCTCCCAATGGAGCGTTAGGACTATCAACATTTGGTCTATAAATCGCTTCAGCCACGGGCAGAAACTCGTACTACTAAAGAAATGATACCCCCTAATCCCATAAATAGTCGATACTCCCCAGATACAAACGCAAAAAAGCGTTATTCTTTACTACATGACCACAGCAACAAAAGAAAACCTATCTCTACGTTGGGCACAGGGGGAAGTATTCAACAGCGACAAACGATTCCGAGTCCTCGTAGCTGGCAGACGCTTCGGAAAATCCTACCTCTCCTGCATCGAACTCCTCAAAGCAGCAATAAACAGACCAGGCGAAACCTACTTTTACTGTGCCCCGACCTACCGCATGGCAAAAGACATCGCCTGGAAAGAAATGAAACGCCTAATACCTCCCGAATGGATCCAAAGCAAACACGAATCCGACCTAAAAATAGAACTAACCAATGGATCGTTAATCGAACTAAAGGGAACTGAAAACGCCACCGCCCTAAGAGGCCGAAGTCTAGCAGGAGTAGTCCTAGACGAAGCAGCCTTCATGGATGCAGAAGTCTGGTTCGAGGTAATCCGACCTGCTCTCGCAGACAAACAAGGCTGGACACTATTCATCAGCACACCCGACGGAACTGCAAGCTGGTTTTACGACCTATGGTGCTACGTCCCAGAAGACAAAACAGGGGACTGGATTCGCTGGAGTTACACCACAATCGAAGGGGGCAACGTACCAGCAGTCGAAGTAGAAGCAGCAAGAGCACAACTAGACCCCCGCACTTTCAAACAAGAATTTGAAGCAAGCTTTGAAAATCTCACAGGATTAGTTGCAGTTTCCTTTGGAGACGACAACATTTCCACCAAAGCAAAAGACATCTCCATATTGCCCGTACTTTTAGGAGTAGATTTCAACGTCGATCCCATGAGTGGAATCTGTGCTGTACGAGACAGCGACACCCTCTACGTTTTCGACGAAATAATAATGACGGGAGGTGCAACAACCTGGGACTTCGCAGAAGAAGTAACCCGCAGATACGGTGTGGACCGTAGAATTATTGCTTGCCCTGACCCCACAGGAGGAGCACGAAAAACAGCAGGAGTTGGAGCAACAGACCACAGCATTTTACGCAGAAGCGGATTTCGAGTATCCGCACCAAAAGCACCCTGGAAAGTCCGAGACAAAATAACCGCAGTCAACACCGCACTACTCGACGCATCTAACCAACGTCGAACACTTATTCATCCCCGTTGCAAACATCTAATAAAATCACTCCGAACTTTAACGTATGCTCCCAACACAGGACTACCAAATAAAAATCTTGGTGTTGACCACGCTTTTGACGCTTTCGGCTATCTATGTTTACAACAATTTAACTTGGCAAAACCCGAAACTTTAGGTCAGACTGACTATAGAATTTACTAAGACTTATGCCTCAAAAGAAAAAAGGTCTTTACGCTAATATTAATGCGAAGAAAAAACGTATTGCTGCTGGTAGCGGAGAAAAGATGAGAAAACCTGGCAGTAAAGGTGCTCCAAAGGCATCAGATTTCAAAAAAGCAGCAAAAACCGCTAAAAAGAGGAAAAAATGACAGTTACAAGAGGTAAAGAAAAATTTAGTGGGTACAACAAACCCAAAAGAACACCTGGTCATGCAACTAAGTCCCATGCAGTCTTAGCAAAACAAGGAGATCAAGTAAAATTGATACGTTTTGGACAACAAGGCGTTAGTGGAGCAGGAAAAAACCCCCAAAGTGAAAAAGATAAGGCAAGAAGACGATCATTTAAAGCTAGACATGCTGCCAATATTGCAAAAGGAAAGATGAGTGCAGCATACTGGGCAAATAAAACTAAGTGGTAAGTATGGACTTTACAGAAGAGATGCTCGACGCTATTGAGGCCGTAAAAGGTAAACGTAATCCTGCATTATGGGATCCTAGATGTGCATCTTATTTAGCGAATAAACCAAAAGTATCTACAAAAAGCACTGTAAAAGCGAAGAGTACCAGTTACACTGAAACAAATACTCCATCTTCTAAATAAGTCATGGCATTTTACCGTGGTGAAGAAGGTTCCGTAAAATTCAAAAACGCTACTGGCACTACAGCCGCTATTGCGTCCACAACAAACTGGAACCTAAGCCTAACTAAAGATACTTTAGATTGCACTGCTCAAGGAGCAACATCCAGAAGCTACATCGGATCACTAATCTCTGGAACGGGATCTATTGAGTTTCTATACACAGCATCTAGCGGAGACGAAACTAACGAATTGTTAACAGATGTCCTAACAACTGAGGATGCTGGAGACGCACAATTCGAGTTATTTCTTGATACATCAGGAAGTAAAAAGATCAGTTTCAGTGGTGTAGTCACCAGTGCAGACTTTGGTACTCCTGTTGGTGATCTACAAACAGTAAGCGTAGGTTTCCAAACTTCAGGTGCAGTAACCAGTGCTGCTTAATTGTCCAAATAAATAACGGTTAAACCTGTGACCTACAGCGTACCTGGTGCTCTTCGCACCAATATTGTCAGTCAGACTTATTTAGGAGGTTCCGACAATCCTTTTACACGCACCCGTGCTGTATTAGATCAGGTAAAAGGGTGGGAAATAATGAAAGCTGTTACTCTGGGCACTGAATATTTGCGTGACAATTCACAAGCGTTTCTACCATTAGAACCCCGTGAAGATTACGACGCATATTTAGCCAGAGTAAACAGAGCTGTATTTTCTCCTTACACCCAACGCTTAGTCAGGGCTGCCACAGGTTTAATCCTTAGAAAACCTATTACATTAGTAGGCGATCCATATTGGACAGATGTTTTTGCAAAAGACGTAGATGGCTGCGGCTCAGATTTAGATGAATACGCTAGAAGAAATATTATTTGCTCTTTAACCTACGGTCATAGCCACGTTTTAGTAGATTTTCCTGCACCAACAGGAGCAAAAAGTCTTGCAGAAGAAAGACAACTAAACAGAAGACCTTATTGGATAGAAATAGACCCCGAAAACATCTATGGCTGGCGATTAGATAGAGAAGTAAATTACGGAAATTTAGTGCAAGTAAGAATAGCCGAAAAAGCAGTGATAGCAGACGGTGAGTTTGGTGAAAAAGTATATGACCAAGTACGTGTCATAGAACCTGGAGCATATCGAATCTATCGGAAAAAAGAGACAACTAAAGATATGTACACTAAAGACAATACATTTGCAGGTAATTTTGACTCTCCTGCAAACGATACTGACTTTGAAATAGTCGAATCAGGTGATTATTCCCTTGGTGAAATACCTTTAGTAACTATTTATTCTGGAAAAACAGACACATTAACGAGTAAGCCACCCCTATTAGACATTGCTTACTTAAATTTGGCACATTTTCAGCGTCAGGCTGACCTAATTCATAGTTTGCACGTTGCTTCACAACCGCTTTTAGTGATGGAAGGTTGGGATGATCAAACTAAAGATATGGCTATCAGCGTAAATTATGCAATGGCAACTCAACCAGGTAATAAAATTTATTATGTAGAGCCAGCCGCTAGTGCATTTGAAGCTCAAGCCAATGAAATACAAGAATTGCAGTTACAAATGGCAACATTAGGAATTAGTACACTTTCACAGCAAAAATTTGTCGCAGAATCAGCAGATGCCCGAAGACTAGACCGTGTAGATACAAACTCTATGCTTTCAATGGTATCTATGGAATTAGAACAAAAATTACAAAAAGCATTTAATTTATCAGCCGATTATTTACAAATAGAACCCCCAGAAGTAAAGATTAGCCGTGACTTTGACATCGACAGACTTATAGGCCAAGATGTAAGTGCTCTAACATCACTATTTGACCAAAAAGTAATAGATAGAGATGAATTTAGACAAATATTAGTACAGGGAGAAGTCCTTCCAGCAGCTACAGAAGACGGCAATACAGATTTAACTTAGATAGCGTAAGTTATAGCTCCATTAGTTGCAAAATCCATATCTATTTGTATTAAATTATCCAGGTCTAAGTTAATCCTACTTCCTGTAACTACACCCTTAAAACTAATCTTTTTAGACCCAGAAGTATCAGTATAAAGTTCAAATAAACTATTACCCGTATTACCCGTAGTATTAACTCTTTTTAAAAAAGCTTCTGTTTCGTCTCCACTTGTAGCGGTGTATAAAACTTTGACTGTACCCGTTCCAGAAATAATTCCACCCTCTGTTCCTTTGTATCCTGTTCTATCTCCTATCAAGGTCGTATCAACAGTCTCTTTTACTACATTTAGCGTCCATCCTGTAGTACTCGCTATGGCTGCTGCACTTGTTCCAGCGTCATCAAACTTAACGGAACCTTCCGTACCTCTATAGAAAGCCATGTTTTTAACTTAATTCTGCTCTATACTACATCTGAATAACATTTTATTATGCCTTCTGTAGAGCTAGTTAATGGGAAATGGGTTCCTGTTTCTGGTGTAAGAGCAACTGATCTTGACGCTGGTAATGTAGTAACAACACCAGAGGTTAAGAAAGCTCCTGCTACCAAGCCAGCCCCTAAAACTGTTGCTTCCGAAGCAACAAAAACACCTAAATCAAAAACTGACGCTTAATTATGGTCGAAGAGAAAGTCATCCAGCCTGAGTCTGTGGCTCCTGCTGAACAGCCTGTGGCTGAGACTGCAACTCCTCAAGCACCCAACCTTGACAGTGTTAAGGCTGAGTACGAGAGCAAAATTTCCGCTTTAGAAGCAAAAATTGCTGAAGAAGGCGAAAAATTCCAAGGCATCAAGACTAAACTTGATGATGTTTATAAAAAAGCAGATGACAAAAGGAAGCAAACACTCGAAGACCAAGGGCAGTGGAAAACCCTCTGGGAAGAAGCCAACAAAACAGCCCAAGACAAAGACCAAAAAATATTAGAACTTAACCAGGAATTAAAGAACTTAAAAAGCTCTAACGAGTCTGCAAACATTAAGAACTCTGCTCTCTCAGCAATCAGTGATTCTGGAGCGATTAATGCACAACAGACCTTATCTTTACTGCAAGATAAACTTCAGAAAAACGATAAGGGTGAAGTTGTTGTATTAAATGGAGGTGTTCAGCAGGATCTTAATGCTTATATAGGGAACCTAAAAAATCCTGGTAGTGGATGGGAACACCACTTCAAACCTAGCTCTGCGGCAGGGATGGGTGCGAAGCCTACACCAACATCAAATGTCTCTCCAGGTATGACTAATCCCTGGAAAGAAGGTAGTATTAACATAACAAGGCAGATGACCCTTGAAAGCACCGAACCTGATCTTGCTGCTGTGCTCAAGAAGGAGGCAGGTGCTTCCTAGTTAGTTTCTGTGAGGCTAACGTCCTAGTCTGTGACTGGGATTTGCAAAAAATTATTTTTTAAATAGAAATGGCAGCCCCGTTTCAGAATTATTCAGGCGGTGTTCTATTAGCGGACATCGTAAAAAGGAATAATTTGTCTCGCTACGTGCAAGAGGCAATTAAAGAACGCAGTCTTTTTGTAAAAAGTGGAGCAGTTGTAAGAAACGGCTTCCTTGATTCAAGAGAAGGCGGTACACGCATCCAAGTTCCTGAGTTTAACCCTGTTGCACCAACAGAAGAGATTATGGACGGTACAGCTACTTGGGGAACCTCAAGTGCTGGCTACATGACTCCTCAGAAAATTGGTACAGCAACCCAAATTGCAACAATAATCCACAGAGGTTTCGCATACGCTGTGGACGACATTGCAACATTGGCTGCTGGTGAAGACCCAATGAACGCAATCCGCAACCAGCTTGCAGATGCAATCAACAAGCTAAATAGCCAAAGATTGTTCTACCAGTTACATGGTTTATTCGGTACTGCTCTTAGTGGCAATGCTGGTGACTATGCGGTAGCAGCATCTTCAGGTCAAGCAGAAGCAAACTATCTTTCAGCATCTAACGTTGCTAAAGCTAGAGCACTTCTTGGAGAGCGTGGCGATGAGTTAGACACACTAATCGTTCACCCAAATGTAGGTTTCTATCTTTATCAGGTAGGACTATTAACATTCTCTACTTCTGCACTTTCAACTGGAACAGGTATCCAGTGGGGTGGCGGCGGTGCTGGTATTGATGCAAGAAGCATTGGTACTTTCGCTGGCATGAACGTAATCATGGATTCCCAGGTGAACGCAGTTCAACCTGGAACTTCTGGTCATATCAAGGAGTACTACTGCTACTTGGTTAAATCTGGAACAATCCTTGAGGGTGTTCAGCAAGACCTCAGAATTGAAGCAGATAGAAACGTGTTATCAAAACAGGATGTACTTTCTGTTGACTACCACACTGCGTATCACGTTATGGGTACTAAGTGGGGTAACGCTGCTGATAACCCAACCAATAGTGTTCTTGGTAACAAGGACAACTGGACTGCAACTTATGATGCAGACCTAATTCCTATGGTTCAGTTAACAGTTAACACACCATTAGACACTTCAACTCTTTGATCTATACTTAGATCGGATGGAAGACCCTCACCATTTATTTGGTGGGGGTTTTTTATGACGCTACAATAAAAACAATGTTTGAGAGATAAGCGTGGCAGCTACTATTCACGCCACTTTGAAAGGAGAAAGCTCCAATAGCTATGTGACATTGGCGGATGCCAATAGTTACTTTGAAACTTCTCCTGACGATTCAACGTGGACAAATAAAACAGACGATCAAAAAAATCGGGCATTAATTTCTGCATGTCGGTGGATAGATAGTCTTAATTACTACGGTGATCGTTGCGATGAATCGCAAGCACTAAAATGGCCTCGAAATAACTATCAAGTTGATGATGTAGAGCTAACTTGTAGTTCGATACCCAACAACATAAAGTACGCACAATATGAACTAGCAAAAGCTTTAGCAAATGATACAGATGCAATAACTGGCAACAAAGGTACTGACGGAACCTACGAAGAGGTCAAACTAGGTGAAATAGAAGTTAAATACAACACCGATAGCCAAGGTGTTGGCACGATTAACAATGTTTTTGACGTTTATCCTTGGTTGCAGTCCTATCTTGGTCCTTATTGTCTTGGTGGAAGTGGCAGCTATCAAGTACGGGTGGTGAGAGGATAAATGGCAGGTACACTAGACACCCTCTTCAAACAAGTAGCAAAACAGGTTGTTGCAGACTTGGGATCTGCTATGGATGCGTCCATAACTTACACACGAAAAACATCCCCCACATACAACACTGCCACTGGATCGGTCACAACAACAGACACAAATTACTCAATAAAAGTACCTGTTGAATTTGTAGATTCAAGTGAGCAAGCGGGTTTTCAAGAAAATAAAGCAAGGTTATACATTACTCCAGATTTAATTGGAGATAGCCAACCTTTATTGCAAGATGAAATAACGCTTACTTTTTCTGGATCAACAAGAATAGCGAAAATAGTAGATATTAGAACTTTAAAAGGTGGTCAGGAGTATCTTTTTCGTGTGGATGTTGTTTTCTAATGACTTTAGTTAAAGCCAGGGCAGCCTTCGAGACTGCAATCAAAAACGCTGTAAATACTGCGGATAACACAGTAACAGTTGTTTTTGACAACATGCCTTTTACCACTCCAGGTAAAACCAAAAAATATGTAATGGTCAGCTTGGATTTCGAGCAAGCAACGTACCAAGCTCAAGGAGCATCATCTGATTACTACAGTGGTTCTATAAGGTGTGGAATTATGACACCTAAGAACAAAGGAAGTGCTGTAGCTGCTGCTGTATCTGAATCTGTAATAGATGGACTTACATCTATAAATGCAGCAAATTATTCCGATACTTATTCTGTTTCTCCCCGTGTATCAGAAATAAGTGGTCCTACTTCCGTAAACAGAGAAGGAGACAGCCATTATTTAAGTGTTGTAAGCTGCGATTTTACTGCCAATGCCTAGCATTAAAGACATATCTCAGTTACCCAACGATATTAAATTGAGGGTAGAAGAGGCTGTTTCTATAGCTGCAACAGAAATACATTATTCGCTCCAGTACACAAGTCCTTGGTGGACAGGTACTTTCAATAAAAACTGGATCGTAAGTTCTACTGCTGTAGAGCCTACAGTTCCTAGAGATCCTCCTTCGGGTTCCTTTGATATTCCAGATCCTACAGAAAGAGGTGCTCCTAAAAAGTATCCTTATATTCCAGCACCTATAGGTAAACCTCTATACATAGGAAACCAGACAGAATATGCAGGATTTGTAATTAATAATCCGAAGGCAAGGATGCCAAATTTGATGGGCAAGCCTGTTACTTATAGAAAACATTCTGAAAGTTTTTCTATTACTCCTAGACCTGCTGTATTTAGTTGGTTCAATATTTATACAAAGACGGGTAAGGGTAAGTTTCTTATGAAGGACGTTACTAAAGGTTTTAGAAAGGCAGGTTTTGGCATAACTGTTAGCCAAAACAAAGAAGGGGTTAAAACTTTATACTAATCGAGTTATACTACAGAAATAATCTGAATATCTTATGGCTACACAAAGGGCTATTGAAGCACTAAAGAAAGCTTTTAGTGTCGAAAAACGTAGTAGTTACGCTATTTATAACGGGGATGATCTTGTATTAAAGATCTATTGGACTCCTATAACAATAGCGGATAGGGATGCCATAAATAACACACTAAAAGCCATGAACAAGGCTGACGATGAAACAAGTCTTGATTTTGCTTTACAAGTCATCATCAATAAAGCAGAAGATAAAATAGGTAAAAGATTATTTTCTGAAGCAGATAGGCCAGCATTAAGAAGAGAATTACCTCTTTCCTTGCTCCTGGATATAATGGGCAAGATGCAAAGCATGGAGGAGGAGGCAACTCCCGATGCCGTAAAAAGCTCGGCTGGAGAATGATAATTATTTGTTTTTACAGTTTTTTGTAGCCGAAAAGCTAGGTAAAACGATAACTGAGTTGCGAAATGGGATGACTGCGGAAGAGCTATATGCTTGGAGTGCGTACTACACATTAAAAGCAGATGCAGAGAAAAAAGCGTATGAAGAGTCTCGTAGACAAGCTCAATACAGGAACATGAGGTAGAATTTTTATATTAAATAGGAACTGACAGTGGCATTAGGAGCCGAGTACAAAGTAAATATAAAATTAGACACTAAGCAATTTGATGCTCAGTTAAAAACTTTACAGACAAAGGTAAATAATTTAGGCAAGGCAGCAGTTAGTGGAGCTAAAGGAGGAGGAGGTAAAAAAGGAGGTGCTGTAGTACCAGGGGGAAAGCTTGCTGTCACTAGAGAAACTACAGCTTTACTAAACTCTTACAGAAGAATATTAGGTGCAAAATTAAAACAATCTCAAGTAGATAAATTTGAAATAAAGTTCAATAAAGCTGTAAGTAAGTTACAAGAAGGAAAGCTTAAATTTTCTAGGAAATGGCGAGGTAGAATGGATCAAACTGTAGCTGTACAGAAACAACAGTTAGCTTTAGAAAAACAACAAACAGAAGAAATAAGGAAACAAGAAAGACTTCTTGGGGCACAGGCTAATAAAGGCAAAAAGATTTCTTTTCCTAATAGTCCTTATTCTCCTGATTTTGCAGCAAGAGGAGCAAGAATGGGAGGTAGAAGAACTTCCATAGAAGCAAAAGAACGTTTAAGAAATCAGCAAACAGATATAAGACAACGTGCCGATTATTTAGAAACTGCTTTTGGTGGTCCTACTTCAGGAACCAGAAAATTAAGAAGAGAAATAGGAAAATTATCTACTTTACAGGGTAGAACAGGGCAAATGGGTGCTGCTAATAGGCAGTTATCTATTGTACGAAGAGTATTACGTGTAGAAGAGGGACGTTTAAAAGTAACAAGAGAAAGAATCAGATTAGAAAAAGAAGCAAACAGAGTAAAAGTACAAGAATTTAATGACTTCAAACGACAAGCAAGACTTCAATACGGAACAGATAGGATGCCTGTCAGAGGAGGTGCTGACATAGTTGGATCGCCTAAACAATTAGAGGCAACACAAGCTAAGTCCAATAGAAAGTTAGGTACTAGATTAGGCTTACTTAAACAGATAAGTGGATTTAGATCCAAGATTAATAAGTTTGAATTAGATACTTTAGGTAATGCAGAATTAACTTCTCAACTAGATCAAGTACGAATAAACACAGTAAAAGCAGCCAAGAGTGTACAGAAAGGAAATTATGATTTAGCGGCTAAACAATTAACGGTAGCTAAGACTTACGGAAACGAATTAAGTGCTCGCTTAGTAACAGAAAAAGGAATATCAAAAGAAGCAAATAGAAGATACAGAGATAATGAAAGAGAAAGGAAAGAAGTAATAAGAAATGCCCCTAAGATGTCTGTTACAGGAAGACTTTCTACAGGTGGCTACGTTCCAGGATCTCCTGGTTATAGCACAAGCACAGGATATAAAGAAAGGCAAGCAGTACAACAACAAGCAAGAGATCTATATGGTGCGGATCGTTTTCCTGTATTTGGTCGTCCAGATATTGTTGGCTCTCCTGCTTACGGTAAAAAAGTAGGAGCAATGAAGGGTAATTCTTCTATGTTGAATTATGTAGGAGGACAATTAATGCCTGGACCACGGGCATTTGGAGGAAATATTGGTTTTGATAGAGGTGGTGCATTATCTAGTGCTCTAATTAGTGGAGCTTTCCCTCTGTTATTTGGTCAAGGTCCAGTAACGGCTGCTGCTGGTGCTCTTGGTGGAGGTTTAGGTCAAGGTTTCTTAGGTGGGCAAGCTGGATTTGCAGGAGGTCTAGCCGCTACTGCTGCTGTAACTGCAATATCTACTGCTGTTTCTAGTCTTAGAAATTTAGGAGAAGCGTTAACAACAACTGCTGGAACGATAGATCTAATGAAGGAAAGATCCTTATTTAGTTCTGATGCAGTACAAAGACAAGCTGAAGCACTACAAAAAGCTGGCATGGAGACAGAGTTAAACACATTATTGACTAAAGAATTAGCAGCTAGTTTAGGAATACAAGGTGTAAGAGGTTTACAGGAGTTAGGTCAAACATCCAAAGAAGCTGCTAAAGAATGGGGAATACTTACAACACAACTACAAATATTACTTGCTGGACCGTTAAAAGGAATCTTAGAGGTAGTAAATAAATTAGTTTCTACTTATACCGTCGGGAACCAAATAAGTGCAGGAATAGCAGCTATAAAAGAAAAAGATCCTGAAGCTGCTACTGATTTAGTTAATAGAATAAATAAAAATAAAACGTTTGTAGAAAAATCTAGGGCGATAGCAGAAGGTTCTATATTGCTTGGTCCAGGAGGTAAGGAGATACTTGATTCAACTACAGGAGGTGTAAGTTTGTCTGGTGTAGGTAGAGACAGAAGATTAGATATTTTAGATATGATTAATCAAAAACAATCAGAGTTAGGTATAACGCCAGGTCAGTTGGACTTTAAGGATACAGGAGCTAAAGCAAGCACAAAACTTACTGATCTAAAAGAGGAAGTAGCTCTCCTGGAACAATCTCTTGCATTGGGTACAGAACGGGCAGAGATAGAAAGTAAAGCAGCCAAAATATTTGAAGAACAAAAGTTACTTAGATCAGATGTAAAAGACAGTTTAAGAGACGAAATAGTATTAGAACTAGAAAAAGAAGCAGCGTTAAAGAAACAAATTGAGCTATACCAAAATGTACGAAACATTATTGAACAAGGAATTGGTAATGCTATTGAAGGATTAATAAGAAGAACTAAGACATTATCGGAAGCACTGGCTGATATAGCTGGATCGTTAGGAAGAGCGTTCTTAAATGCAGGAATAAATGCA
>VTLG01015773.1_pt1 | contig 24752 bp, 41 predicted proteins | sample 4694571 | NCBI WGS metagenome assembly VTLG01 (sample SAMN12604809, study PRJNA352737) | marine metagenome | biome: ENVO:00000447; feature: ENVO:00000209|ENVO:00000569|ENVO:01000036; material: ENVO:00002151; isolation source: viral sequences binned using virsorter ...
AGTAATGACAATTCCACTTACAAAACCCCTAACCTTGTTATTGGCATTAGCCATACGCAACTTGAAATTAAAATATCTTCCCTTGTAAGTTGTTGTTGCATTTAGGGCATAATAAGTTGTTGCGGCACCCAAACTTGAATCAGAATAAGCCACTTGTAAACTTTGTGTAGCATTAGTAGGGTCGTTACCATCAAAAGGTGCTGGTGCATCATCAAAATTTGTAAACCCTCGTCCTGAATCAAACAAATCATATGGGTCTTCAATTTGATCAATGGTTAAATTTTTTGAAAAGGAAACATCATAAACTCCACTTAACGATAGTGTTTGATTTAATGTATAAAAACCCTCATTGTCAATGTTTGCTGTGTAATAAGATGGGTTGCTTGTTGCATCTGTTCCCCCCAAGTCAAAATCGCCACTTGGACTATCGAAATTTCCCACAGTATCATCAAAGTCAGTAATGGTATCAAGAACAATGGAATTAGTACCAGAGGAATCAGTTAGTGCTACATCAGCATCATAAGTTCCTAAACTTAAATCTTCTGTTAAAGTTTGAACATTTTTAAATGCTTGGAGTGAGGATATATTGGAATAAATTATTGTTTCATTATTTGATTCATTGCCAAGTTTATCAACTGCCTTTATTAAAAAAGCACCTGTCTTGGCATTGGTAGTTTTGGTTGTTCCAGAAGTTCTTGGTACTTGTAGCCAATTATTTGATTTATTCCATTGAGCGCCTGTTGTTACATTCTGGTATCGAATTTCATAAAAGGAAACATCTAAATCTGAAACTGAATCCCAATTCAACTGCATTTGGTTTGATCCTTGCATATTAACAGAAAAGTTTTCAACATCATTTGGTGGCTCGGTTGCACCAACAATCAATCTGTTTGCCGAAGTATAGGAACTTGAAACACCTAAAGAATTTATTGCCTTTACCCTTACATTATAAGTTTTATCATCAATAACATTTAGTAATTCGTGGTTTAATTGTGTTCCTTGACTAACAATCTTGTAATCTGATTCCGTGCTTAACTTTGCTTCCACTTGATAGTATTGAGCAAACTTATCTGTACTTGCACCCACAACAATATTTAATCGTGTTAAAACAATTCCCTCACTATAAATAATCAGTTCATCTGTGAGAGTTAAACTCGCTGGTGCTGTAACAGAAAAAGGATTTGGCAAAGTTGTATCTGGTATTGTAGCGGCAACTATTTGTGTTCCAAAAGAATAATATGAATCTTGGTGTTCTGATAAAGTTAAACTGACTGACATATCGGCATTTAAAACTAATCCTTGTACCCTAAATGCTTTCGCACTAAAGCTGGGAGTTGCGTGAGTAACATTTACAATATCGCCTATGGCTAATTCCATTGCGTTTCCATCTGCCTTAATAACAACATCTAAACTTGACCTTGATCTTCGCAGAATAATTTCTGCCATCTCTCTTGCTTGATAAGGATTAGTCAATGTAGGAAAATCAAATCTTCCCTCTAATAATAAATCACCATCAGCAGTTTTCATTGTTGCGTGTCTATCTGCACTAGCTTCGGCTGAATCATCAACAGGTGGAAATTGCACTTCATCTGATTGATAGTTCTTATCTGGATTAATAAAATTTACTAAAACCCTGTTGTATCGTGAATTTTTATTTTTACTCGCAACTGTTATTCCACCAATGATGTTATCCTCTGTTAATGTTATGGAAGCTGATCCTGTCGTTTCAACAAGAATTTTATAATTTCCATAAGTGAAATTCAATATGCCTCTGCAACCCTTTATAATTTCCTTAACATTGTCTATTGCTTTGCGTGAAGTATCTATAACTGCGTGGCTGTCCATTAAATCAATTTCATCTGCACCAGAATAGGGTGTAATATTAACATCACAAACATCACCAGCAGTTTGCCAATCGGCAAAATTAGAATCAAAATAACTGTTGGCTATACCCATTCCAAAACGAGTATTGCGTAAATAATCCAATAGTTGATAAACAGGATTGTCGGAATATTCCCAAGTTGTAGTTGTATCAACTCTATGCGATCCACTTCCCCCTGTGATTGAGCCATCTAAATTTGGATTGTATATTTTTTTTCCCTTAACGATTGCGTGAATAGTTGGAATGCTACCAAATGTGTCTTGATTCCAAGTAAACTTAAATGCCAAATAAGCCAATCCTCTTAATCTGTGATTGGAAGTCCAGCTTGTTAATCCACCAATTGTTGTGTCATAAGTTTGTGAATCTAATCCGTAATGAGGAATAACTGTAATTAAACTTGTGCTATCCTTATAATAATTGGAATCTCCTGTGTTAACTGTTCTGCTTGTGCCATCAGATAAATCACCACTCCAAGTAACAGCATTATCATTAACATATATAGTTGAAACATCATCTATTTCCCCTTCGCTTAAAACCATTATTAAATAAAGAAACTCATTGTCAGCGCCTGAAGTTTCCATGAAAACGACATTGCCACCCACCTTTCTTGTTCCATAAATAATTGGTATTGAGGCATTGGCAGAAACTTTATTCAGTAAAACACCCTTCGCTGTTTGATCTGGTAGATTATCGCCAAAGTCTGGAATTTCAGGCATTGGAATAATCCAACTAATAACATCTTCTATGATATCAACAATGATATCAACGACATCCATTATAATATCTAATACTGCCTCAAAAGGATTTGGTATATTAATGCCAAACATTTATTTTAATCTCCAATTTGCACCCATATTTTCAAAACCCAGTTTTTCAAAAAGTTTATCTGTATCTAATTTTGCACTAATAGATAATGATATAGGTAAATTTTCAGATATTTGTTTAACACTATCTATTAATTGTTTCATAAGTTTATAATTTCTATATTTTTCCTCAACATATATTAATTGAATTACAATAGTTTGTGCATCACTCCACCAATAAGAAGTTTTAAAAAAAATACAAACTCCTATCAAATTATTATCATCTAAATTTTTAACACAAATTATTTTTCCTTTTTCCAACATAGAGAAAATAAAATTTTGTAATTTATCATTTATTATTGGTGGATATTCACAATTCTCTAATTCAGTTTTAAATTTTTTTAAAAGTTTTAAAATTTCTTTTACATCTTTTTTTTCTGCTTGATAAAAATTACAGCTAGGCATTAGTCAGCCCTCCCCCATCTTAAATCACGAACTGTTAAGGAAGCGAACTCCATTCCCTTATCGCCACTAAAAAATCTTTGTTGTGAATTATCGGTTGTTGATCTTCCAGCGTGTTTATCAAAATTTCCCCAATGAGAAGTAACATTCAAAACCAAGTTAGCTGTTGTGGTTGAATCAACAATTCTGTATTCATCTATTGTTCCAAAATATAATAAAAAAGGATCATCAATCAAGGCATTGGAACTATCCAAGAAACCTCGCCATATTTTAACATCATCATTTATAATATTTTCGGCTAATGCTATGGAAACAAATGCTTGATCTACTGCTGATAAGGAAATGCTTAAAGAGTTTTTTGTCGGAGTATTTGATTCTGATATTCCTGTAATGCCCTTTAAATGACCAGAGGCAGTATAGGTTTGTGAACTTCCACTTACATCTGAAGTTAAGGGAAAACCACAATTCGTTAAATATAATGGAGTGGCAAATCCTATATAAAGTAAAATAACAGGATTAATGTTTCCTGTTGCCAATTCTGTTTTGACATCACTCGCTAATCCCCTTGCCATTATATTGCCTCAATTACATCAAACTCAAACTTAATTAATGGAACACCATCAGAATTTGCCTGACCAGAGGTAAATTCCTGTATGTCGCTTGTTAAGTGTACTGTGAAAGCAATCGAATCATAAGTAACAGAACTGTTATTCGTCAGAGCAGTTGTTAATGGTGGCTCTATTGTTACAGTTGCGGCATTACTTGAACTCGTTACATCAGTAACAACCATATAGACTTTTGAGTGTGCGAATTTAATAAAATCTCCAGCTTTGAATCTTCCAGCACCATCACCAGCAAATGCATCCATCGCAATCGTAGTATCGGCAACTGAATGAGCGCCATTAATTAAAACTGTTCCTGTTTCATTTCCTGTTGCGTTTAAGTAGCTTGGGAATGTAATTGTAAAACTTTCCTTTTGTGATCGTTGTTGAACTATGAAAGCCATAATGGGTTGAAAGTTTGCCCTCGTCATAAGAGGATAGGAAACTGTAAAACTCCATCGCTGACCATCAACTTGTCGCCTATAGGTTTTTCCACTATCGGTTGTTGATACCAAAGTCTTTTGATTGCTCTTAATGTTAAAAGCTGTAAAATCTACATTGGGTAATGCACCACTCATACTATTGCCATCCTACCTTTTTCATTAACAGCACTATTAATCATATTAACTATGACACCTCTGCTATTAACTAATAATTCATTAAATCCTCTTGCGTCAACTGTATTGATATTGAAATTAACTGTTACGGCTTTTCCACCTAGTTGATCGTTTGGAACTATGTTTCCACTTTGATTAGGCACAAACATTTCTCTACCAGATTCGCCAACAATATAAGGTCTACCTTTTTCAACAGGACCACCTAATTTTCTTCCTGTATATTCTTGTCTTGCTATTGTTGCAATTTGAACAGCACCCAATCCACCAATCATAACTGCCAATGGTATTCCCCAAGGCCCCATAGCTAATGCTTTAGAAATACCTTGTGCCGTACTCATAATAGCATCTTTAATCGCAAATGCTTTATTTATTGCAAAAGCGGCTTTGCTATGTTTTGACAATTCATCTAATAATTCCCTACCACTTGCCTTTACCAAATCTTTTTTCTGTTCAGTAGTAAGTTTATCTAATTCTAATTCTTGGAATTGCCTGTTTTTAATTGCCCTTAAATTTTTATCATAATTTTCTTGCATCATTTTATTGATTTTATCAAGTTCCTCTGAGGCAAGTTTTAATCTTTCTTTAACTCCTTGCTTTATAATTTCGCCTTTAATGTCCTCAAGTTTTTCCATTTTTTGAAGATAGATTTGATCTGCCATTTCTTTTGACATTAATTCTTTTGCTATTGCATCATCTCTTAATAATGCCAACTGTATTTGCGATTGTTCAACTAATGCCAATGAATCATTCATTCTTTTTCTTGATAGTTCAAATTCATCAAGACCTCTGTTTTTAATATCTTCAAATAATTGATTATTGATTTCTAAAATTTTCTTTGCTCTTTCAGTAATATCAAAAATTCCCTTTTCACTTAAAATAACTTCTTCTAATTCTTTTGCTGGTTTTTTTACTTTTTCCATTGTGTGTGCTAATCTTAAAATATGATCATCATAAACAGGAAATTTATCATTCATATCATCAAGACCATCTAAAAAACCATCAAATAAATCTTCCATTCCCTTGAATGCCGCATAAGCTACTCCACCTGTTACAAAAAGACTAGCTAAACCAAGCCAACCTTTTTTAATAGCAGAAGTTCCTAATGCAAGTGCCATAGTTGCTTTCGCAACTTGTAATACCGCTGTTGCGATTTTCATAAACATACTAGCCACTTTCAAAGAAATAATAACTTTAATAGCGAAAATAAATTTATCATTATGTTCGTGAACAAATTTTAATCCAGCACCTAATCGTTCAACTGCAACAGCCAATCCTTTGCCTATATTTTTTGCATATTTATCTAATACATCTTGATTTTCTTCCATAAATTCATTGAGATCACCAAATTGTTTTTTAAGTTCTGGAAAGAAACCAGCTTCCAATAAAACTCTTTTGAAGTTAAATATTTTATCGCCTATCATTGAGAGAGTTCCCTCAAATGTTTTGGCTAGTTCATCTGTTGCACCAGCGAACTTTCCACCAGCACCAAATACCCTTTCAAATGCCTCTCTTGTTTCTTCTACCGATACTGTAGCACCAGCTTTGAAACCAAGCATTGCTTTAACACCTCTATCTCTGAATAAATCTGCGGCAGATATACCAGCAGAAAGTGATCGTTGTATTTGTTCGGCAGTAGTTTTAAAATCAAGTCCTGTAACTGCGGCAACATTGCCTGTCAGTTCCATATTCTTCGCTAATTCTTGTGCATCTTCACTTACAACAGCTAAAACACCAGCACCTTTTTGAATTTCTGCCAAAGAAAAAGGAACTTTAGAGGCAAATTTAGCCATTTCATCAAATGCTTTTGCTCCTTCTTCTACACTACCAAACAAGAATTTTAATCGTACCTGTAGTCCTTCAATTTCTTTACCAACACCAATTATATTTTTTATTACTAATCCAGCACCCAAGCCAACAAAGGCATTTCTTAAATTAAATACTGATTTTTTTACACCATCAAGATTGCCACGAACTGTATTGAGCGCCCTTTTGGATTTATCCCTTGCAATGATGTCAATATTTACTTTTTTGGTAGCCATTATTTTTTCATCTTGTTAATGCGTTCTTGCCTTTCTCGATCTTCCCTTTGTAAGTCAAAATAGGCGCACCACATATTAAACTCATATACAGACATTTGCAATATTTCACTAGCCGATTTATGTAATCGTTCAGCTAATGCAAATATAGAATGGACTTCTGGGTTATTTTTTATTTTTTTTTAAGTGTCGGAATTGTATCGTCCGATGTACTCATAATGGCAGTAGCCACTTTTGCTATGACATCCGTATCGGCTTTTATTTTGAATTTCATCTTATGTTCAAGATCGAACATCTTTTCGCCATCTTTGGTTAATGACTTTGCAATGATAACATCAATGAGAACATTGAGGTCGCTTTCGTTTGCACCCTTAAATAATTTTGCTTTTTCAAGCATATTGAATGGCTTACTATAAATGGCATTCTTACCTGTAAGACCCCATTCCTCAACTTCTATAATTTTAGTTTCAAGAGAATCAAAATGTGATTTAACTCCCTCAAAGAAATCTGTTTTTTCAACCATTCAATATTAAACTGTACCTCTAGTTAATGCGCCTGTTAAAGTTGCATTAAAACTAGCTTCAATAATACCATCAGTTGGAATGGAAATAGAATTGCTACCAATCAGCCAAGTGCCTGAAAAATAGTAATCGCCTGAATCAGCACCTTCTGGATAAAGATTTAATGCTACTTGTGAACCCTCGATAATAGCGATTTGTCCATTCGTATCAGTTTCATCCCACCAGCATTCTGCAGAAACAGTTGCTCCCTTTTTACCAAATTGATAACTTCTTGAAGTATCGGTTAATGTGGTGTCCTCTATTAATTCTGCAGTAGTATCGATAGTAAAACTTCTCAATTCTGCTACAACATTAGACCCAACCTTAACAACGCCTGAAACACCTGTGTGATTAGCCATTTTTACTCCTTATCTTTTTTGGGGGTTAATTTTATTACTTTAGGAGTATCAACTTTTGATGTCTTTGTATATCCCATTTTTAAATAATATTCTTCCATATCTTTTGTTACCTGTATGGTATCGCTAGAATTTGGAAGTTTTAAAATAATTGTTCCATCACTCATAAGTTTTACTCCTATTTATTTTTATAGTTTTTATTAAACATAGTCCATATAATTTTTTATATTATGATGTTCCTCTTGTAAATTGATAATCAACCCTTACCACAATTCTCACACCACCATAAGGAAAAATTACTCCCTCATCTGTATTCGCTTCAATGATTTGTGTATTCAGAGCATTACCAGCTCTGCTAATATCATTGTCTAAAGTTTCTTCCACAACCTCTATGAGTTGATTTCGTTTTGTATCAATATTAGCTGTTGTTCCCTTAACAAATCCAACAATGATAAAATCTATTGTTCCCTGTCTTTTTCCTTTTGCCACATCTCCTAAAGTAATTAATTCTCTTGTTTCATCGCCTGATTGAACATAACAGCAAGGAAATTGCGTATCAGCTAATTCTTCCACCTCAAATGGCTCTCTAGTGATCTTTACAAATTCAATAGGACTAGAAACTGCATCCAGCTTTGTAATTATATCACTTGCTATATCTTCTCGTTTACTCATAATCTTATTTCTTTTAAAAACATATTCCTTATCTTATTTTCATCATTTTTACCAATAGCAAAGAATGGTCTTGTTGGCATTTTACCAACTCCTGTATCGTGTATGTATGCCTTGATCTGTTCTGATTTTCTTCCGAAGAATAATGTTCCTGTTGTTCCTCTCACTCGCCAAGTCAATGAATTGAACATATGTCCGTGAAAAGTTAAGTCAACAAACTTATTTGTTTTCTTTCTAAATTGATCTGATTGTTTGTATTGTTCTGAATATCTTGCGAATGTTCCACCATCTGGTTTTTGTCCTTTTTGTGTCTTTTTTTGAATCTGATCGGAAGCATAAGCAGAAACTTTGTTTAATGCTTTTTTAATATCTCTAGGAACTGTGCGTTGAAGTTTCTTTATGTAATTGGAAACATTTATTGTGTTGGCTTTAATCTTAATATCTGCGACCATTATCGAACAAGGCGAAGTGAGTGCATAGCTTCTTTTTCACTATCTGCTACTGTGCCACCCCCATCTTCATCATATTCAACACCATCTCTTAAAACTTGTTGAAATTCCTCGTTGTATCTGTCTTTATAAAATTCTATTTGAACTTGGAAAGAATCCTTTTCAGTATCATTTCTCCATTTAGTAAGCTGTGGAAAAATATAATAAGCCAATGATTTATAAACAACTGCATAGACCCATTGACTATCGGTTAATTTACTGTCTGTCATTTCAACAGAAGTAACCTTTGTAATATCCTTGTATCTAACTTGATGTCTATATCGTTCCCACCATTCGGCTCTTATTTGCCTTAAAACATCATTCTCTGCTAATTGTAATTGATCATCAAAATCTGTAATGCCAAAACCAAGAATATCTGGTTGTATCTTTTGTAGATGACTACTTGCTACTGCGAATTGAGTTGTTGCCATTATGCCCCACAGTTATCGCAATAATCATCGCAAGAACATTTATCTTTATCACAGCCACAAACAGGACAAGTTGTATTCATTTTATACCTTTACTAATTTTGGTTTAGTGGATTTTTTCTTTTTAGGCTTATCTTCCATTAAACTAAAACCTCTTGCTATGAAATGTGATTGATTTTTTTCCCAATCAATTCTTCTGCGTTCAATAATCTTATCGCCTCTCTGTAGTTTAATCATTTCTGCATTACCTGTTTTCCCACTTTTCATTATATTTGAATCTATTACCATAAAATCCTCATATGTAAGAGGGGGAATTAATCCCCCTCTAGTTAATTAATTGATTACAGTAATGATGAATCCATCATTAACTCGACACCATAAGTATCGTGTAATTCTGACACACCATAAACTGCTGTTGCCACAATCTCATCTGCTCTCAAACTCGCATCTCTTTGAGTTTCGATTTTAAGGTCTTGCATCATAGCAAGTCCCATAGCATCTCTGTGGAACAAAGCGCCTTTATAATCACCTGTTGTACCTGTGTTAGAAATGTTTGAAGATTCATAAACAGGAACTCCAGCAACTCTGCCAACAAATCCTGTGTTCATTGCTTCATTAGCAACATCACTTGGATTAGGATTAGCAAAGGTATTTGTTAAAGCACCTTTTAAGTCATAGGCAATATATGGATGTACCACACAAGCTAAATCTTGTGATGGAACACCTAAATTCCTTAATTCTGCAGTCGCTTCGAATAGTTTTGCCGCAGAAAAAGCAACATCTGCTCCACCTACGATTTTACTAAAGCCATCAAATAATGCGATTAAATCAACATCAATTTTTTTAGCGATTGCTTCACCGAATAATTTACCAATATCTGCGGCTACATTTCTTGAAGCGGCATTTCTACCAAGATCAGTTAATGTAGTCATAATTCCAATTTCCGATGCTGTTATAGTAACAGAAGATGGATTAATTGCGGTATTGGATAAATCAGTTGCCTCACTCACACCAGCGGCACTCACAACAGCATAAATTGGCACTTCAACAGAAAGTCCTTGTCCGACAATCTGATAGTTTTTTACCAATCCACGCATAAGTGATTTTTCACTAGCGACAAATAAAGCTTCGGCTACGATTTCCGTATACAGTTCCGATATGGTACTGCTTGTTGTTTCGTTAGCCATAATTTACTCCTTTAAGCTATTTGTTTAAATTAATCACAGAAGGTTTTTGATCCCTTTGCTTTCTATATTCAGCATAGGCTTTCCTATCCTCTGGATTACTCATATCTAAATCCGCAATTTTAAAGGGTTGATTTGCGTTCACCCTATCCACATTTCCCTGACTTCCACTTCCCGAAGGTGTTGCGCTTTGGAAGTGAGGATTCTGCGTTAAAAACTCTTGAACATATTCATCTACACTCAATAACTCTCCCTTTGTATTATAGCGAGGTTGATTGTTTTCTGCAAGAACTTCCACCTTACCCTCATCATTTAATTTTACTTGTGATCGTAAGAGTTTCACAACTTGATCTGGAACATTTGATTTGTGCTTACTTGCACTATTCAACAAACTGTCAGTTATTTTAATTTGTTCTAGTTGTGATTTTAAAGTTTTAATTTCAGCATTGGATTTATCAGCTTGATCTTTTATAATCTGATCATATTCCCCTCGCTGTTTCTTGATCTCTAATTCTTTTTCCTGTTTTTCTTTTAGGGCAGTTTTAGCAACATTAATATCTTCTGTTCCCAACTCTTTATAAATTTTTCTTCTTTCCCTAGCTAGTCTTTCCTTAATCTTATCTTCAACTTGATCTGCTGTGAAAGTAGGATCAACTTTTTCCTCTTTTACTTCTTCCTGTTGGACTTCAGTTGTTGCAGTTTCAACCTTATCCGATTTAAGCTCGTCAGCCATAGTTAACTCCTTATTTTTCTAATATATAGCAATAATTCAAGAAACCTCAATAAAAAAACCCTCATATCCTTTCGTGGTTAAGGTTTACCGAGTATGGTCTTATGATTGTATCTCCTGTTTTTTCATTAAAACCAACAAAATTAATTATCCCTCATCTTCAATTCCTCCTATTGAATCATAAAGTTGATCAAACATTTCCAATTCATTTTCAGGAATTGTTTTTCTTATTCTATCTAACTGTTCAACTATATCTCTTGGCATAGGAACTTGATTCAATAATAATTGTGCTTCATCAAAACCTTTTGATAAATCTATTGCCATTATAAATCTCCTTTCTTTGTATTCTTAATTGCTCTTGCAACCAAATCATCCATATACTCCACTAATTTTGGATTATATAATGCCAATGCTTTTCTGTTTGTTGCCCAAACAGCAAATAATTCTGCGTGATATTCATTAGCATTTTTAGTTCCATATCTGGTTAAAATAATATTTTTTCTTCCAGCTACAGCAATTACATCCATTATTGTATTAACTCCTCTATCTGTTGCACCCCAATAATGAACTTGATGTCCTATTTCGTGCAAATAAGTGATAACATCTGATTCTGCATTACTAATTGCTGTGTTTAAATGTTTTTGTCCAAATGGAGATGAAAATGACCAATCAGCAGTTTTTCTTTCAAAAGTTAATTTGGCATTATATCTTCCTTTTCCTAAATCAGTTCTTGATAATACTATCGCTATATGACTTTGAATTTTTGCTGAATTGACTGTTGCAAAATCAATATCTCCATCTATTACAGTAGCAACATAATTTTTAGTTGATTGTGTATATCCATAGGCATTTTTAGGTGGTTTAATTGAATATTCTGTTAAACTTTCTTTATGAGATTTTTTATACTTATCATAAATTTTCGTATCGTGATTTTTTCTAAATGGCTTTAATCTCATTTGTCTTGAAATAAATAATGAAAAAATATTTTTAGAATTAATGAATTTATTTAATAAACTTATTGATTTTTCTTGCCCTTTAAAATTCTCCAAAACATTATTTATGTTTGATTCATTATATGTTCCTGTTGAATAATTTCTTGCTGAATTAATTGCTGTAATTTTAGAAGTAGGTATTTTCTTCTTCACTTCTTTTTTCTTTTCTTCCTTTTCAACCCAATCTTTATCAACAGGATTCCAAGTATGCCTACATCTATAGCCACCTCTTACGACAAATGGATCGCCACTTGATTTACCAGCCCAAGTTCCAGACCAGATACTTCTAATTTCTTTGTCAGAATAAACTCGACCTATGCGATCTTTGCAAAATTCCCTTGTTGTCGTAATTTCTGTTCCAGCATATCTAAAGTGATCTAATCCAGCAGAACTTGCCTTTGCTTTCACGAATTGTGCGTCAAACTGCATAATGGAATCGTGTGCTAATTGTCCTGCGTGGCTTGACATTGGTCTACCAGCCACATCTTCTAGTCCTGTGAGTTTGCCTGAAATATCCTTAACCATATCCTCAAATGAACGACCAGCGATTACATTCTGATAAACATTCGCATTGATTTCAGTTAAGTATTTATTCGCCACTTCTTCAAACCCTTGAAACGATTGTGTCTTTAATGCGTTGATTATTTCTAAATCAACTTTTGTCAGATTTTTGAATTTATCTGGTATGTTTAATTCGCCAAACTCTTTCATAAACTCACTTACAGCTTGGTCATAATCCCTTATGAGTGAATCAGATTTGGCTAGGAAAGTAGTTTGAAATTCTTTTTTAAAATCATTTCGCAGTTGTATTGATATGGCTGTCTTTTGCCTTAAAATTTCTGGTGTAAAATCTGAACTAACAAGAAGTCTTTTATGTTCAGCGATGTCGGATATGATCTGTGATTCTAATTCTGCTAGTGTTCTCTGAATTTGGGATTCGTGCTGTAATGCTAGTTTATCTAATAACGATTGCCTTGACATTCATTTTATTCTTCTGCTGTTTCAACACCCTCAATCGCTGGTGTAGAGAATTGTCCTATAGCAATGGTTGAAGAATCTATTTCCTTGTTAATCTCATTAATCTTTTCATCATCATCAACAACAGCATTAACGATTTGTTTATCTATTTCTTTTACAAAGGTTTCTGATTTAACACCACTAGCTTTCGCTGTTTGCAGTAATTGTAAATCACTCGCCCAATCTCGTATATCAAATGTATCTGGATAATCTATTTCTCCATCCCAAGTTTTATTCTGCCACAATGCGAACAAATTCCATATCTGATCTTCTGCATTTTCAAGATAATCTGCCTTTTCACTTAATCGTGCATTCAACAGTTGAAACTCTGTTTGTAAAGCTATGCCACTAGCAATCTTGCTTTCAGTTGCCCTAACACTTCCCATATGTGCAATTCTGTCTATCGCTTCAATCTTATTATGAATACATTTCATTATGCCATCTAAATTTGAGCCACTAGGTTGAATGATGTAAGGTTTTAAATTTGCATCCATATCCTCTGGTATTTCAATAACACTACCAGCGCCAGCACTCGCTTCTACATTGGGAGTTTTAACTAAACTAGGGTGGTTGGCTAATCGTATCAGTTGTTCTTTTTCTGAATAATCATTGTAAATGGATTGTTGTAATTGTGCAACATCTGACAAATCACTAATGCCTATCGGTCTTTTATGTGATCGTTGATTGTATAAATTAACTGCTGGAATCTTTTTAAGTGGATTAGCAATTTCCTCTAATAGTCTTACATCTCTTTCTGAATATTGTTTTAAATAATCTTTTACTTCATAAGTGCTTATATCTTCTTCAGTAAATACTTTTATAATCGCCCTATCTTTGTTGATGTCCTCAATAACGACTAATAAATCCAAATAAAATCTTCCACTTAATGCTCTGGAATAATGCCAATTAACAATGTTCTCTGGAGTATAGATTGATAGGTAAGGTCGTATGTCTTGTTGCAGTTCTTCTGCCCTTGTTTTAGTATTGACTTGTGGCTTGTCAACTATCGCCCAGCAGTTGCCATAAATACTTGCGTTGACTTGTAAATCTCGCATAACATTATTGAAGTTTCTTCCATCTAAATCTGCATCATCAATAAATGATTGTAATTGAGGATCGCCTGTTAGACTTCCATAATCCCTACTTGGTGGAACTCTCCATAAAAAACTTGAATAAATTTGAATGACATTTCGACAATGATTATCAATGGGAGTATGTCTAATTCGTTGTTCGTATTCCTCTGGTGTTTCTAAAATATATCTGTGTAAGTGATAGCCATTTTTATAATCATTACCCCCTAAATAAGATCGTATATAAAATTCCCAATTAGAAATATTTTCTTTATACAGATCGTGTTTAACTGATAAAAAATCTCTGTTGTATATCGCCATCAACTCCACCTACGAGGTTTGCTCGGTTTAAATTCCCTTTTTAGAGGATACAAGTATTCTACAAGATAGCCGATTGCATCATTGAAGTGATCAAAGCCACTTTCCTTGTCTGGAACATTGGTATTCTCTTTGTACACTTGTCTTTCTATACTCTTGATCATATTTCTGCAAGAATTTAACACGAAAAGACTTGACATACCATTAGCATTTTTAAGTTTCGTATTAACTGAATTAATTCTATCTCTAACTAAAGGCGATGAACTTCTACAACAAACTTCAAAACCAGCGTTCTTTAATATCGCTAAATCAGTAAAACCACCAGCGGAAGTTTTTCTTTGTCTTGCACTTGGATCTGGATAGATGATGACTTTTTGCTTGTATCGTCTTTTTATTTCTTCAACCATTTCGTTTGTATTTGAACTCCAAATCTGAATCTCATCTATGATGTATATTTTGTTTTCTTTTATTTGTCCAATGACAGCACACATTGGATCAATATTAAAATCCATTCCAATATGAACTGTATCGTTTATTTTATCAAATTTATTTATGATATTTTTTTTCCTGTCAAAATTATAATAGATGATTCCAGCATAACTGACAAAACTCGCTAGATATTCCTGTTGGAATGTTCGTTCATCCAAATCATTCTTCGCCTGTTCAATTTCGTGCTTTGTTACTTGACCACCATCTATAGTAGTGAACTTAAAACTTTCCCATTCCTTGTCTTGTGTTCCTTTTATATAAAGATCATATGCCCAATTATAACCTTTTGGTGAAGTGCAAAATAAGGCATAACCTTGAGTATTCGATAATGTAGGTCTTAAAACTTCTGTCCACGCATTAGGTTTAATATCAGAAAATTCATCCATTACGAGAAAATCCAAACCAACACCCCTTAATGATTGTTCGTTATCAGCACCTCGTAAAGCTATAGTTGAATTATTTTTCAATAAAATGGATAAATCACTATCATTGATTTTATTATGCCACCTGTGTTTAATAATCTTTTCTTTTAAATCACTCCAAACAATTTGCTTTGCCTGTCTGTAACTAGGCGCTACATACCAGCATTGCTTATTTGGGTATCTTGCAAATCTTGCCAATTCATTAATCGCAACATAGGTCTTGCCAAATCTTCTTCCACTAATGAGAACTCTAAACCTAGCCTTACTATCTATGACTTGCTGTTGAGGTGTAGTTAAACCCATTAATCATAAGACCAAGGCAAAGGTTTTTCTGAATGAGTTGTTTCGATCTTGTCAGTTTGTCCTAGAATATTCTTTCCTAGAAATATCTGCATCACGATATTTCCCTTTTCAGCAGAACTCCATTGAAGCTGTCTTAATCGTAATTTCTGCTCTGATCTCCCTTTTGTCAGAAATTCGGAATAACTATGACGAATTAAACTTTCATCACACCCAAAAAAATCTGCTATTTCTATGTTTGTACAACCAAGTCTTGCTAGATTTTGAACTTGTTTCTTGTCAATGTTATACTTTTTCGGTCTTGCCATTTCTTCATCCTCTTTTCCCTAGAGTGTAGGTGGTTTTCTTTTAGTTAATTTTATAAAGATAAGCAATAATTATATTTTTTTGAAAATCAATAATGGCTCTGTAGCAATACCTTTTTCCTCAACACCAAATCTATGATTCAATTCGTAGTTCTCTGTTTTTTCGTGTGAAAATCCAACTTTCTCTGCAACTTGTATTGTTGAACTAACAAGATTGTATGTTTTCCCTTTGATCTTCACATCTGCAATATTGATTAAATTATAACAATTCTTTTTTAATGCTTTGTGTTGCAATGCAATCATCTTTTCTAAAAAATGTTCCACCCATTCATCATAAGTTGGATATCGTTTGAATGATTGTGTCTTTTCTTCTGCGTAATGCTCTTTTGTAAAATAAGGTGGAGATGTAAAAGAAAAATCAACACTATTCTTATATTTTTCTACATCAACATCTTCTGCTGGTAAATTAACAAGTTCAACCTTGCTTTCAAACCCTAGAGATTTGCACATTGCAATATTGCCTTTATGTGTCTTTGTTGAAGGGTCTATGCCAATATATTTTTTTACTTTTTTAGAACACATAGCGCCTAGCAAACGACCACCAAATCCTGTTGAAGTATCAAAAACAACTGAATTTTTTTTACAATACTTATCATATAAATACTTGGCAAAGCTTGGTCTAAAATTAGAACAAGATTGAGTTCCATTAACCAAAGCCAATGTTCCAAAATATTCGCCTTTTAATATTCTTCCAGATTCCACTTCAATTCTAATCGCTTTTTTCAAATCAACATCATTGTTAAAAGCTGTTAATGGCGATTTCATTCCAACAGCAGTTAAAGTATATCTGTGTTTGTGATAAGTGTCGGCAACATCACTACAAATGGAGTTTCTAATTAAACTGTCATCACTTGTATTGCTTAACCTGTTCAGTTTTTGCTTTTGTATATGAATAGCTAAATCTCTATATGGGAAGCCATTTTTTCTATAAAAATTAAAACAACCCTCAACAATCTCATCTTTTGAAAACATATTGTATGTAACTTTTTCAATTTCTTCCTGTTCTTCAAAAGAATCATCAAATGTAATCAGTTGTTCTAATTCCTTATTGTCAAATCCAAGATTATCCAATTCATAATTATTATCCAGCAGATCGGTAAATTCAATGTTCAGTAATGGAAAATCCCATTCGCTGTCTTGATTAACTCTGTTATCAGCTATTCTATATGCTTTCGCTTGGAGTGGTGTCAGATCAGCTATTGTGATAGGCACTTTTTTTAACTCTAGCTTTTTTGATGCCTCGTATCGAGTATGGCCAACAATGATTGTCATTGACTTATCAACGACCAATGGCTGTTGAAAGCCGAACTCTTTGATAGAACTTGCGACTTTGTCTATGTTCTGATTCTTTCGAGGATTGTTGATGTAGGGTATGATCTTGTCAATTTCAATCAGTTCAATTTTCATTACTGCATTGTAAATGTTTGTTCAAAATTCACTATCTTTGGTTTACTCTTATTTAAAAAATTACACAAATACAAATTCGCTTCCTCTTTAGATTGAAAATTACCGAATTGAATATACGCAGTAAAGGTCTTATCCTGTTCCTCAACAACATAAGCGCCTTGCAATACATTAACATTTAAACAATCTTCATCTAGAATGATCATACATAACTATACCGAAAAACCCATTTTAAGCATAGCATCTTTTGGAATTTTATTTTCCTTAAATGCCTTGACAATATCCTCATCATAATCCTTTTGTGTTTTAATTCCCTTTTTCCATAAATCCAAATTTCTCATTGGCTCAAGATTCTGTGTATTAAAATCATCTTTAGTTTCAGTAGCCAATTCCTCTGTCCAACCCTCGCTGTTAAGCCAAGTGCTGAAATGTGGTATGAACTGCTGATCTTTTACCGAATCACATTTGAGATTAAATTTGTCTATGATTAGGGTGATATTCAGAAATTTGTTGGGTTTGATCTTATCGTGAATCTTTTTATATGCTTTAAGACCATTGGCTTTTGTTCCTCGTTTCACTTTTAATTCACTCCAAATACGATCAAAAGTATTACTTATATCTTTATTTATATCTCTATTATTATTACTCTTACTATTATTATTATTATAACTATAATTAGCATTGCGTTCGGATATGCGTTCGCTTTGCGGTTTATCCCATCTCTTATTAGCAGATTCAACAGCTTTACTAGATTTTTCAACAACCCATTCAAATTCTATTTTCTGTGCCTTGCAGAAATAACCCTTTTTATCTTTAATAAAAAAAGTTTCTAATAGGTATTGAATGGACTTTTCATCACATTGTTTTACGATATTACAAACTCGTTTTATATCTAAAGGCAAGTATGCTTCATTCTTCCAAGCATAACAAAGTAATCTAAAATACTTTCCTATTTCATCATCTGAAAGATTAACTGTATCAGCGATGAATTGATCTGGACTTATTCCCATTTTCCAAATTTTTGACATTTTTACACTCCATTTTTTTTGTTTCGTTATTCGCTACTTCATAACAAATAATACTATAATTATTAAAGAATAATCTATTTTCTTCAACGATTTTTATATATCGCCTAGCTAAATTATTTGCGTTTAATCTTTGCATATTTATACTTTTTAAAAATATTATCTATCTGTTCTCGACACTCCTCATAAGTGCCTTGCAGTACAAAAAAAGGAGTTCCCAGAAACTTTGACACTAATTGCCAATGCTTTTGTGCTGGACTTAATCTGCCTTTCGGCATTTTAATTTCACAGTAAACAAACTTACTTTTAGGAAATTCTAATATCAGATCAGGTACTCCATTTTTTAAACCCATAGCTTTCAGTTTTTTCAAATACCAAACTTTTCTTTTACCCTCATTCGGACAATGAAAAAATCTAAAACTATATATATATTGTTTCTTGGTTAAATAAATGACTATCTGTTGCTGGAGTATAGATTCGTTCACTATCTCGCTTTACCATAAAAAAAAGAGTGCCGAAATGGAGATAACGACACCCTTTTAGGAGGAAATATAAAAAAATCCCTAAAAACCTATATAGACCAACAAAAAATAAAGCACAAATTAATTCTTTATATGCTTGAATTACCTTAAGAAATCCTTAATATAATTATATGATTAAAAAAATGGAGAACAAAATGGAAATCAAAAAAGGCGATTATATTAAATTAGATACTGGAGAAGTTGGTCAAGTAATTAATATATCAAGTGATAATGAAATCGTTGATATAAAATTAAATAATGGAGAATTTGAATCTGTTAGATATAGCGAAATTCAAATTTTTAATTAATAATGAACAACTTAACAATGGAGAATAATAATGAAAATATTTAAAGCAAAAAGATTAAGTAAGGATAGCGATAATTGGGGTATCTTTATTGAGAATGGTAAAGGCGATAATAGAAATTTTTTAGAGAATGGTAGTGCTAGTTGGATTAATCTAACTAAAGTTGAAGCACAAGTTATCTCACAACAATTAAGTGATATTGTTAAAAAATACACAGAATAATGAACAACTTAACAATGGAGAATAATATGTCAGAAGCAAAAAAACTTTTAGAAGAAAATAAGCACATCATTGATAAAGGAGAAGAAATTTTTCGTAAATTTCATAGTGAATTTATTAGTGATGATTGGGATAGTCAAGATCATTGTATTCGCTGTAATAAATTTTTACATAAATATAATGTTGAGATTGATTTAGATAATGAAAATCGTTCTACTTACCATCCAGATTTTACTGAAAGTGTTACAGGTTATTTAGCGATGGGAACAACTTGTATGAAAACTTTGGGAATTTGGAAAGATGCTAAAGCATATATGAATTTAATGAAAAAACATCATAAATTAGAAATTAAAAATGGAGAAGCATAATGAAACCTAAATATCAAATGTATTACAGAAATGAAAAAAAGGTTTATGAAATATTTAACACCCAAGACAGAACATCAATCTTTTTTAAAGAAGAAGATTGGGAGAGGGCGATTGAAGTTTATACAAAACTGAACTCTCAACCAATTATAAAAAAACCATTTAAAAGAATTAAAAAATTTACCGAATACTTTAATGGCAAGACAAAAGATTTATTCAAAATATGGTTTTTGGATAATACAACAGAAGTTAGAGATAGTGATAATAATGTCGTTATGTCTAGTAAAATAATGGAGAAAAAATAATGAAAAAAGTATTAGTTAATTTGCGATTAAAAGAAAGTGTTTCTTTATTAATTGATGTTGATGAAAATGATGAAGATTATAAAAGAACAGCAAGAGAAAAAGCTTTAGAAGAATTAAGAACAAGTTTTTATTCTGATTATTATAGAGCTTTTTTAAATAATGGAGGGCAAAATTGGGAAGTTATAGATTGTCCTACACCAATTAATATGGAGAAAAAATAATGGACAAATTTGTAAAAGCGAATGGAAGTAATTATTCTGATTTGCCTATCAAGAAAAGATTTGAAGTAGTGCAAAAACAAGCTGAACTATTAGGAAGAAAGCTGACTTACAAACAAGCAAAGGCGAGTTACCATTACTCAACTGCTGGAACAATTTATATAAACGACACATATCAAGTTCAGCATTGTGTAGGAAATGAAGTTCACGATTGCATTGATAGTTTAAAAGGTCAGATTGACTATTTATCCATCAAAAGACGAGATAAGAAACCTTGTCGTAATTGGTCGGATTTTCAGCAGATAAAAAATATGATCTGCAAGAATGGAGAAAACAGATTCGCTGTTGAAGTCTATCCACCAGAAAAGTTTCTCGTCAATACATCTAATCAATATCACTTATGGGTATTCGCAGATGGTGTTGATCTTGGCTTTGGATTTAAAGAAAGATATGTCAATAAAACAAATGGCTATCAAACTGTAAATGTGAATGGTGTTCAATTTACAACAGGACAAGGAGAGATAGAATGACAACCAGCACAACAGCTTTTGAATTTGATTACAACATTAAGATTGTCTGGAATGGATCAGCGACTTTTAATGTCTTTAATGATGGCAAGGAAGTGAATGTCTTTACCGACTATACTTGCAAGACTATTGAACAAGCAAAGCAATCGGCTGAAGAATGGCTTGATAACGAATTACAGGAGGAAAAATTAAATGCAGAACTTTAAAAACCCAATATTTCAGAAACGACATTATGAGTTTGTCGCTGATGTTATAAAAGACTTTGTTAATGAATATGAGAAAAAGTTTGGAATGGGAGATTCTGAAAATGATTTGATTATTGAAATATCCGAATCTATAGGCAATCATTTTGCCAAAGAATTTACCAAAATAAGTGCGAAAAATGACGATGGAAAGCCATTGTTTGACAAGCAGAAATTTTTAGATAGGATTGGTATAAAATGAATCAACCAAATAATGTTATTCAATTTAAAGATAAATATGTTGTTTCAACATTGGGTAATGGCAAGTCTTTTCAGATCACAAAGGAATTGGATAAAGAGTTAATTGAAAAGTCCAATAGATATAAGAAAGAAGTTAAGATTGAAGTAAATGAAAAAGGAATGATCTTAACACCAATACCTAAAGAATGGTTGTATGGATTATGGGTTAATCTTTATAGTGCAAATGGCTATGACTATTACCTAGATCCCATCAATCTAAAGATTTACGATTCTAAATTTAAAAAATGGAGAGCAGAATGGATAAGAAAATTATTTTATTTATTGCCTTAACACTATCAGCTTGTTCTTCCTATACTCCTTTGCTTGACAGCAGAGGCAAATCGTCAGCGAATATCAATGGCGATTTTGATAGGCAACATGATGATCTAGCAACTTGCAGAATGATAGCGCAAGACAATACCAATGATTTTATAAATGGCAGTAAGGTCGTTTATAATAAAATGCGTTGGCGAATACTGTGGTTATCGCCAAAGCTACATACAAAGAACGATATAGTAGATAAATGCATGGAAGGTAGAGGTTATTCTATTTTAAATTAGGCAAATTTACTATATAAACAACTAAAAAATGGAGGTACATACTATGACCGACTTAAAAAAATCTTTGGATTCACCAAAGAAAAAATCAAATACAAAAATAGAAGAATGTAAAACTTTGAAAGAAGCTCTTACAAAATTTCAAGAGTTAAACATCAAGGCATTAAAAGATTCTGTTAATCCGTACTTTAAAAGTAAATATTCGGATTTAACAAGTGTCATTAATGCTGTTAATTCTGGTGTGAAATTTGGTTTGTCTTTTTCTCAATCAGTAGAATATAAAAATATAATATTGGATAGAGCAAAAAGAGAAAATGGAACTGTAGTGACATACCAAGAGATACATAAGGATATTTTTGTAAAAACAATAGTGCAACATACTATTGATCAAGAAACTTTATCTTGTTGTGTTCCAATTTTAATTAATGGCATTGACAAAGATAATCCGCAGAAAATGGGTTCTGCTATTACTTATGCTAAACGATATGGACTTCAATCATTGTATGGATTAGCGAGTGATGATGATGATGGTAATTCAGCATCAGAAAAGAAAGTTGAGGTGTTAAAAAATGACATTTAATAAAACTTATTTCAAAGCATTTAAGAATGATCAAAAAAAAGAGGGCGATACAAAACCCATCTATTCAAACAGCAATGTTCGAGTGAAAGAACAAATTGTTTTTGAATCAGATAAAACTTATTCTTTAGCTATTTGGAAAAATGATGATGGAACTTTAAACATTAAGTTTGAAGAAAAAGATGAATCATTCAGCCAATCGCCTGACATTTAATGAAAGATTACAAGAAACTTTTTTCTAACTTTTGGGGGTATGCAGATCAGCATACCCCTAACTGCTGGGGTTGTTCCAATAAAAAAGCTGTAGACATTCATCACTTGATAGGTCGCAAGATGGGTGGCGATCCCCAAAACAAAACAAACAGAATTTCAAATCTTATTCCTCTATGCAGAAGTTGTCATACAAGAACTGAAATAGACAAAGTGTTCAATGAGGAATTGAAAACTATTTTACAGGATAAGATAGATGAAAAAATGGAGAAAACAAATGCCGAAACAAAGCACTAGTAAATACTACGAAAGAAACATTGCAAGATTATGGCAAGGCAAGGCAAGTATCAAGGATTATGAAGTTGAGAAAGCTATTCAAAAGGGTGGCGCTATCCTTACATTGACAGAAACAAATGAGAAGATGTTTTTAAGTGTCGAGCAGTTAGAATCAGCTTTACTAACCAAGACAAAAAAGATTATTCCACCCAGATTTAAGGGTGAAAAACCTTTCAGATTGTGTAATGTATTCTGGAAGAATGAAGAAAACAAAGATCAAGGGAGTTTCTTTGATCAACAGTTAAACAAGATAAAAATGGAGATAAAATGAAACATAAAATAATTATTGAATTGGTTTTCAATCCAGAAACCAAAGATGATGTTGAGGTGGAAATTGACAATGAACTTGAACACCTAAAGAAAAAGGATAGGGCGATTGCCTTTGGTGCAATATCTCATTACTTTAAAGTATTAGTTGATGAAAATACAATAGGAAACCATCTGGAATCAGAGGAGAAAAAAAATGTCATTAATTAATAAAAAAATTAAACAAATAAAAATGGAGATAAAATGATAAAAACATTTAAACGATTTGAATTACTTCCCTTTAGTCCAAGCAGAATTAATAATTGGATAGATGATAAGGCTGGTTTTGTATTACGATATATTTATAAATATGACTTTGCTCCTAGTTGTGCAATGATAAGGGGTAATGCAATAGAATATGGATTTAGTTTATATTTTCAAAAAAAGTATAAAAAAACAGATACATTTATAAAAAAAATTTATCAATATTATGATGACAATTCTTATTTCTCTTTAGAGAGTGAGGAAGAAAAAAAGAAACAAAGAGATATGATTAACCCTATGTCTATATTGTTATTTGATAAAATAACTAAAACTAATTCAACTTATTTATCTTATCAATCTAATGTTAAAACAGAAATACTTGATATACCTTTTTCTGGTTATACTGATTTTATTTTTGAGAATGATGAAGAAATAACTGTTATAGATTTGAAAACATCTTCTCAATTTAAAATTAGAGATAGTCATATCAAGCAACAAGTTATTTATAAAAAAGCATTAGAGGAAAAGTTTGATAAAAAGGTTGATGTTAAACTTTTATATTGCACTCCTAAAAAATGTGATTTTATAGAGTTTGATATTGATGATCCCATTCACTTACAAACAATAGAATTGAATCTTAATAATTGTGCTTCTACTCTAGATAAATGTAAATCCAAAGCAGATGTTAGTTCAGTATTGGTTCCAGATTTATCAGATTGGAGATGGAAGTATGCTAGTGAAGATAAACTAAAAGCAAGAAAAGAAATTTGGGGTATATAAGAAAATTAAGGGGGTGCAATCATACAGCTACTCCCCTTAAACCTTAACCTCGTTGAGATATGAGGGTTTTTATTTCCCAGATTTCAGCCATTTTATGATAAAGTCTTTTTTTCTATCTTTTGCACACAACCTATAGGAATGATGTTTCGATCACCAAAACCTACATCATTTTTCTGATAAGATGAAAAAGTATATAAAAAATTTTTATCTTTTTTATAGATGTAGGCCTCGCTGACCATCTCTGCACATTTCATCTTGTCAAATTCATCTGCACTTGCAATCGTGGAATCGCCCACAATGTCAAGCCAATGTATTTCTTGAAGTTCGTAAGGTTTATTATCTATTACGATTTCTAGCTTTGCCGATTTTCTTTTTGCCATAGGTGTATGATTTCCCTTTTCCAGATTTCTTCGGATATTTTGCGTGGATCATTTTACCACCTACTTTGAATTTAGGCATACTTCTAGTGTAAGATGTATTGGTGTGCCGCCCAGATTATAATGAAAACTATCGCCCATTTTACAAAGGGATTAAGTTCATTATATTTTACCCAGTCTAATAATTTACTCATTTTCTGACTCCTTTTACAAGTTCAAAACTCCTGATTCCAGACATTCCCAA
>VTLG01006069.1_pt1 | contig 24742 bp, 52 predicted proteins | sample 4694571 | NCBI WGS metagenome assembly VTLG01 (sample SAMN12604809, study PRJNA352737) | marine metagenome | biome: ENVO:00000447; feature: ENVO:00000209|ENVO:00000569|ENVO:01000036; material: ENVO:00002151; isolation source: viral sequences binned using virsorter ...
CTTCCGAGTGGAATGTAGAAGATACAGGTAAATGGAAAACAGAAGACACTGATAATTTCTTCTACGAAATTGAGGAGAAAAAAAATGATTAAAAAATGGATTATAAGACCAGTTAGAAGACGATGGAGAAGATTTATAGAGTGGCTTTTTAGTTGGCAAAAAAAAGATGAGTAAATGTCAAAACTGCAAACACGATTGTCATTGTCAAAACAATTCACATAAAGATGATGTGGGAATTTGCAAGTGTAGCGACTGTAAGTGTAAGAGAACTTACAAAAAACAAAAAGATCATGCAACAGATATGTCTTTTGAGAACGAGATAAAATACGATGGGTAAAAGTATGAATTATTATTTTACAGGCATATTAATTATATTAATCTGTTTACTAACATTTATTAGACCAGCTTATCCTGGATCTACACAAACAAATACATCCGGATCTAACACAGCAATTGAAGGTGGATATACATCAACTGCTACAACTACATATCAATCAGGTTCTGAGTCTACATCTACAACTAACAATACTACAAACTCAGACATAAGATCTTCACCACCATCTGCTGCAGCACCATCATATAACTCTATGACTCAAGATGTTTGTGCAGTTGGAGCTTCTGCAGGTGTGCAAACGTTTGGTATTGGTGTGTCAGCAGGAAAACATTTTATTGACAAAAATTGTGAAAGATTAAAACTAGCAAGAATTTTAAATGACTTTGGTATGAAAGTTGCAGCTGTTGCTATACTTTGCCAAGATGAACGTGTGTTTGAATCAATGATACAAGCTGGTACTCCTTGTCCAATCGATGGAAAAATTGGTAAAGAAGCTAAAGCATTGTGGTCTAAGTATGATCACGAAAGACCTGATTATGATATATATGTAAAACGTATGAAGGAACGAGAAAAAAAAGAAAAAGCAATAGCTAAAAAGAAAGCTCTTGAAGAAAAGAAAAGATTAAAAGAAGAAGCTAAAATGACAAAAGAATTTGAGAAAATAGATCAAGAGAGAGAAAAAATCATTACACCTAAAAAGAAACCAGTAAACTGGGAATCACCTAAATAATGCCTAGACCAGTAAGAAAATGGATTGTAAGGTTAAGAATGTGGTACGCAGACATAAGAGGACATCACGGTAAAAAATGGGATTATGAACCTTCTAAACATTACATGAGAAAAAAATGAAATGGCTAATAATTTTTCTATTAACACTTACCATTGTTCAAGCAGAAGAAATAACAACAGGTAATTTACTTCCCAATGCAGGAGATGGAGTAGATTGGAACTCTAGTTCTACGGATCAAATTAATCCTGGTAGCTCTGGTTATGTATCTAACAACGATACAATGAATGGATTTACAGTTACGTGTCCAACTTCTCAATCAAATTGTGGTTATAAACATAACGTAGGTGGAGATTTTGAAGTTACTGGTACTGCAACAATAACTAAAAACGACATTGCTCTAACTAACACTAATCGTACTCAGGACATGTTAGACAATGGTATTACTCTTAATAACTACATAGACATTGCAAATTGTGACCATGAAGCTGGAAATTGTGAAGGCGACACCGGAAATACAGATTCACACACTATAACCATTCAATTAAAAGACCCAAGTGGCACGGTATTATCAACTACAACTCAAACAAGAACAGATATAGATGGGTTTAAAGGAAACTGTAATGGATATCCAACATCTTCCTCTGCAGGTGTTTCAGCTAATTGTGGTCAATACAATGACAAAGTTATTTATAATAACACAGGATCTAACAAAGTAGATTGGTCTTGGAGCGGTACTGATAATAATACAGGTACAGCAAGTAGAGGTGGACCTAATCTTTTAGGTGCTAAACTTACAATGACTTATGATAATACTGTATTAGATACAGAGACATCAACAGCTTTAGATAATGTTGAAGATACATTAGAAGACTTACAAGAAGAAGTTTTTGATGACATGGAAGAATTTTATTTTGAAGAAGAATACTTTACTTTTGATGAAGAGCCTCAATTTGAAATGGAAACAGAAATGGAAACTTTTACATTTGCAGAAGAGTTTGTTGAAGAATTCTTTGATGAAATGTTTATGGAAGATTCATTTTTTATGGACATGGAAGATGAAGGTATGTCATTTGAAGATGGTCCAATGATTGTATTTGCAGATGAAGAAATGATGGAGGAAATTTATGAAGAGTCGAACGAAATCGTTGCAACATTCTTACCGATGGTTTCTGAAGAAGAGGAATTTTCATATGAGGAATCGTTCGTTGAAGATGATGGACCCATATTCATGGAACCAACCGAGGACGGAGAAGGATTTACTACAGAAACTTTTCAAGAAGAAGAATTAATAGAAGAAGAGCCATCTATGATGACCGAAACATTTCAGGAAGAAGAGATGATAGAAGAAGAACCTGCTATGGTAGAAACATTTCAAGAAGAAGAAGAAGAGATGATGGAAGAAAAAATGCCTGAAGAGTCTACTGAAATGGCTGAAGAAGAAGTAATGGAAGAAGAAAACACTGAAATGGCTGAAGAAGAAGCTGTTGAAGAAGAACCCACTCAAATGGTACAAGCAACTAATGAAGAAGAAAAAGAAGAAGTTAAAAAAGAAAAACCTGATAGCAAGACTTCTAAGAAGTCCGCTGTTCAGACTAAGAAGCTTGCCAAACAAAAAAAGATACAACAGAAAAAAGCTATTGTTAAAAATCTTGCAAGAATAATGGATAAGGTTGACAAAGATATTAAAGATATATCTAAAAATTTAGCCGTTAAAAATATTATAAAAATGGAAGCTATGACAAGTGAACAAGCATCATTAAATGCATACGCAAATACAGCGTTTTATGCACCAAAAAACATATATTTAGATCAATTAAATATCTTTGATAACAGGCAAATATATCCAAACACTAATCTTGCAAGTTATATCCAAAATGATAAGATAGATATCAAAGCTAAGAAACTTAATGAAATTAATATTAAAAAACAACAGCTTTTAATTGAACTGGAGGCATTAAAAAATGGGTAAACTTAAAGACCAACTCGCAGGAATAGCAGCTTTAATTGCAGCAGTTGTTGCAATAGGTGGTGGTTTTACAAAATATGGTGAGCTTACTACTAGACTTAACGAAATAGAAAGTAGATCAACCACAGATTATTCTGCACAAATAGCTGTAATAGAAGAAAAAATAACAGTATTAGAAGATTCTGTTAATAATGATCACGGCCACACTAAAATATTAGTAAATGAAAAAGAAATAGAATTACTTAAAGTACAAATAGAAGAAATAAAAGTATCTACATCTAATCCATTATCACAATAAAATGCCATTAAAAATTTCTGAAGAAGCTGCTGTACAAATGCCGATGAAAACGGTCGCTAGTTTGATCTGTATGGTCGCAATTGGCACATGGGCTTACTTCGGTATTATTGAAACACAAAACAAACTTTCAACACAAGTAGAACTAATGTCAAAAGACTTAACTGAAAATACAGAATTTAGAATCAAATGGCCACGGGGTCAACTTGGGTCGCTTCCTGCAGATAGCGAACAATTTATGATGATCGAGGATTTATATAAGACTACCGAGAAGTTAAACGCACACATTGAATCGATGGCGTTAAACAAAGTTAACATAGAATTTTTAAGAACACAAATGGATAAGGTTTTAGTTGATATAGAAAAACTTAAAGATCAAAATAGAGAAATGCATTACAAAAATGGAGGCCAACAATGATAGAGGCTGTGGTAGCTCTTTTGATGTTTGTAAACGGAGAAATTAAGGAAGCGCGTATTCAGGACTCAATGGGAATGTGCCTTAATGGAAAGCGCAAAGCTGAAAGACAGTATTCAGAATCAGTGTCTTACAAATGCTGGAAGGGTAATGCAGAATTAGAAGATAATATTGATGGATCTAAATCAATTAAAAAATTAATTATAGAATAAGGGGGAGCTATGCAACTTAGTAAACACTTCAAGCTTGAAGAAATGACCAAGTCAATGACTGCAACACGTAGAGGCATTGATAATTCACCAGGATCAGGGGACATTAAAAATTTAGAAAACGTATGCTACGAAATATTAGAACCAACTCGTGCACACTTTGACAAACCAATTACAATAACATCAGGATACCGTTCGGAAGCGCTATGTGAGGCGATTGGATCGAAAAAAACCAGCCAACATGCAAAAGGTCAGGCGGTGGATTTTGAAATAGCAGGTGTACCTAATATTAAAACTGCTTACTGGATACAAGCTAACTGTGACTTTGATCAATTAATTCTTGAGTTTTACAACAAAGACGATCCAGCAGGTGGCTGGGTGCACGTCAGCTATAATGAAAAAGGTGCTAACAGAAAACAAGTATTAACTTATGACGGAAAAAGCTACGAAAACGGACTTCCTGAAATGAAATGGAGTGGAGGAAAAGTTGTCGGATAGTTTTTTTAAAAACAAATTTAAATTTAAACCAGAAATAATAAACGGCACTTGTCCCACTTGCACAGAAGACACTTTACTAGTATCTTTAACACAAGAATTTTACAGGTGTATGACTTGTGGTACAGATTTAGAACAAAAGGTAAATGGTGTAATAAAATATATTCCAACAATGGTATTAAAAGATGGGAAAAAAGAAACCACTATTCGGAGTAAATAATTACGTTAAAAAAAATTATCGTAAAAGACCTGGTAGACATAAAAAAAACCCTAATAAACACGAAAAAAGAATGGGTAAATATAGGCGTTGACAAACTTGATATAATATCCTATATTGTATTGGTGCTGGGTATCACCGTTAATAACTGCCCATAACATTATGAAAGGCATAAATGAATAAAATAGACAAAATAGTTGAAGAAGGAAACATTATCAGCAAGTTAATAGAAATATCAGACATAAAGATTTATCTTATAAAAAGAGAGTTGGAATTAAAAGATAAATTAGAAAAACTTAAAGCTAAAAAAAATGAAAACAGTAACGCTTAATGTAGAGGGTATATCCCAAGGTCAATGGTCTAGCTTTTTACTAGAATTAAATTTAATGAAAAAAGCATGGAAACCATATGGCGTTGACGTAGAGTTAAAAGCTCATAGTATAAAACGTATAATTGCACAAGGAACAAATAATGGAGAGTCAATTAAAAAAAATAGACGAAGCTGCAGATAACTGGAATAAAACTAAAGATCCATATTACAAAGATCTTTGGTACAAACTTATAAAGGAATGGAGTGATGGATCTTATAATACTAAACGACGGGTTATACCAATTAATACCTGTATCAAAAGAAATAATGGAAGGTATAAAATTAATAGATTCAGTTGGACTAACTTGCTTTGATATTTGTGATATATTAATATTAAAATTAACTGGTTATGTTAATACTTTAAACTTATATATCATGAATGATGGTAGTGGTAGTATGGTTGGGTGTATGTGCCATTAAGTATTAGCGCTTTGTTCTTCAACACAAGCAAATCGTATAAAGATTTCATATTCATTGACATCTTCTCTTCCAACTTCTTTTATTTTTTTTAATGATTGCTTATATCCTGTCTGCATACAATCATACATATCATTAAATTTATCAGGCCATTGGTGTCCTGGTAGACAAGATCCAGCTGTATATGAGCACATGTATAAAATTAATAAAATTTTCATTGACTTATTGAGATAATATCCTATATTGTGTGTTAACTATGAAAGGTAGGATATAATATATGACAGACATAAGCAAATACAAAAATGTATCATTGTCTAAAGACACATATACCAAGATAGATAAGTTAAGACGCATCATACAACCAAATACTGTAATGAGTCGAAGTCAAACTATAAATATTTTAGTAAATGAAAAAGTAGAAAAGTTAAATGGTAAAGTAAAGGAGAATAAATAATGCTTAACATAACAGAAGAACAAAGAAAAATGCTTTTGGATTATATGGCAAGAAGACCATATGCAGAAGTATATCAATTAATTGCAATGATAATGTCATTGAAACCAAATAAAGAAAAAAAAGAAGAAGATAAAAAAGATAACTAATGAAAGATAAAATTTGTCCACAATGTAAAGGTAATGGATTTATAAAACTTTTACTCAAAGAAGGACGTGTGTCAACAGTTATACAATGCACTATTTGTAACTCAGAGGGAGAAATATATGACAAAGAATTTGATGATTATTTTGATAGTTATGCTGAGCTTAAGTCATTGCTCAAGCACTGACGTATTAAATATAGGTGCTGCTTTTTACGGTGGTATGGAAAAAAAACCTAATCCTATGGGCGCTATAAAACTTTTAAAGAAAAATAAAGATGAGTAATAAAGAATCTTACGATCTTGAAGAGATTATTAAGAAACAAAAGACGAGGATTGAGGAGCTAGAAAGAGACAGGGAAATACTAAAACAAGATATTGATAGATTATCAGAATATAATCAAAATTTAGAAACAATGTTAAGGACAAAAAATGACTGAAAAAATACGTTTAGATTATCAAATGTTTAGATGGGGACCATTATTAGTTAAATTTAAAATACCCGATGATATGCGTAAGAAATTTTTAGAAGAAGCTTATGCTAGTAGCAAGGACTATGAAAAAAATTTAGCAGGTGTTATTACCAAGGAAGTAGGTTTTAGAGACATAGATATGTTTCAGCCGTTCTTTCACACCATCTTTGAAATGTACGCAGATGCACAGCTTAAATGGGCACCAGAAGTAGGTGCTACAAGAGAAACGTTTAAGCAACAGTATTTAATAGAAGCTTTGTGGGCAAATTTTCAAGGGCCAGGTGACTTTAATCCACCACACGATCATGGTGGTACATTGTCTTGGGTGATATTTTTAAAGATGCCTAAAGAATTAATAGAAGAAAATAAAAGATATAAAGGAAGATCGGCTGGTCCTGGTGGATTGACTTTTATATATGGTGAAGGACCAAGAAGTTACATTAGTCACCATTCTTTTGTACCGGAAGAAGGAGATATGTTTATATTTCCTGCAACATTAAAGCATTGGGTATTTCCATTCAAAAGTGATTGCGTTAGGATATCTGTGTCTGGTAATGTTAGTGATTCTGTTAAATGGAAAGATTTAAAAAAAGTAAAGGAGGTTAAGAAAGATGAAAAGCTTAAAACCTAAAAATAATAAATTTCATAAAGGTAATCCTAAAGATGGAAAACATTATTGGTTAACTCCTGATGATTTAATGAAAGAATTAAATAATGAATTTAAGTTTGATTTTGATCCTTGTCCATATCCAAAACCAGAAGATTTTGATGGATTGACTAATGAATGGGGAAAATCTAATTATGTTAATCCACCATTTGGATCAATAATACATGAGGGAAAAAAGAAAGGTGCAACTGCTTGGGTTAGAAAAGCAATAAAAGAAAATGAAAAAGGTAAAGATGTTGTTTTTGTATACCCAATTGATAAATGGATTTTAATGATGATAAAAGCTGGAGCTGAAATAAGAAATTTAGGTGATATTAAATGGTTGGCAACTGAAGATAAAACACCAGGAAAAGGAACAGGCAGGCATATAGCTTGTTTTATTTTAAAAAAAGTAAAGGAGGTTAAGAAAGATGAACAAAACGACAATAAAAAGAGTGATTGATAGACAGTTTAATTTGATCATTGATGAAGAAAAAAAGTTGCGTAAGGTCTTGGAGATGGAAACGAATGACGAGCATCCAGAGGCTTTGTTTAGTGGTTTGTATACGAAAGTTGAGAAACATTTACATGCAATTGTAGATGCTCAAAATAAAATTGTTTTATTACAAAACATAGCTAATCCGGAGTAGTTAATGAATAAAAAAGAAAAATGGGACGGTAAGTCAAGGGTTTCTACAGATTTGTATAGAAAAAACTTTGATGAAATATTTAAAAAAAGAGTAATGGAAGGTAAAGATCCTTTCATGAAAGAACAAGATGAATTAAAAGAATCTTACAAACAATCGTTAAGAAATAAAAAAGAAAGAGATGAAAACAAAGAAGATTTGTAGTATTTGCAAAGAATCTTTGTCTTTAGATAAGTTTTACCTAAGTCATAACGGAACATATAATTTCTGCTGCACACCTTGTGATAAAAAACGAAAAGCTGTGTATAGGGCTGAAAACAAAGAGAAAATTGCACTAGCGGAACACAAGTACATTAACACAGAAAGAGGCTATGTGATGGAAGTAATTAACGGAATATTTTATAGATATAAAAAGAAAAATGTAAGACTTAAATGGGTTCCTGAATGCACTAGAGAAGAAATTTACGCAGAGCTTATGTTATACATACAAGACCATGGTAGAAACTGTGAGTATTGCAAAGAGCCTTGGACTTATAAAAGAGTGTTGGTTGAAAAAAATAGAGGTTATAATAAACGAAGACCTAAGATTGAAACTAATTTTTCAATAGATAGGTTAGATTCAACTAAAACTTACATTTTAAATAACTTAGTTTTTTGTTGTGTGGGTTGCAATCTTCGTAAAAATCAAGTAAGATTGTCAGATATATTTAATATCATACGTGTGTATAAAGAAAGAAAGAATGATAAAACTAATAAATGATGATTGTTTAGATGATTTATATAGGTAGGGTAAGCACTCCGAAAAATAAAAAAAAGACTCCTAATGATGTTGTTATGACCAAAGAAACTACTGCTAAATTTATAATAGATTATTTCAAACCTATTGGAAAAATTTTAGAGCCTTGTAGAGGTACAGGCTCTTTTTATAATCAATTTAAAGGCGACAAAGATTGGTGCGAAATTAAAGATGGCAGAGATTTTTTTGATTATTATAAAAAAGTTGATTGGATTATTACAAATCCACCTTTCAGTATCTTTGATAAATTTTTATTAAAATCTTTTGAAATAGCTGACAACATAGTATTTTTTTGTCCATTGGTAAAAACATTTAAAGGGAAAAAACTTGATATGCAAATAAGGAAATATGGAGATATAAAAGAAATAGTACACATGGGAACAGGTAATAATCATGGATTTCCTTTTGGTTTTTCTGTTGGTTGTATCCACTATAAAAAAAATTATAAAGGTAATATTAAATTATCTAGGGTATATTAATATAGCTAGTGAAAGAATAAATAATGAAAAAAAATAAAAAAAGAGGTAATCCAAATTGGAATGGCTTAAGATTAGATTCTAAGTTAATTCAAAAATACGCTGATCAATGGTGTAAGGATAATGGATACCCTATTAAAAAAATATACAAAAAAATATATGTACAAAATACTAGATCTATTTAGTGGACTTGGTGGTTTTAGCTTAGGACTAGAGCGAACTGGTCACTTTAAAACAATTGCGTTTTGTGATAATGATAAGTTTAGTAAATTAATATTAGATAAACATTGGAAAGGAGTTAAGATATATGACAACGTCAAAGAAATCACTAAAGAAAAATTCGTTGCAGATGGAATTCAATTTCCCGACATCATCACAGGGGGCTTCCCGTGTCAACCGTTCTCGGTCGCAGGCAAGCAGAAAGGAACGAGTGACGACAGACATCTCTGGCCTGTTATGTTTCGAATCATCCAAGAGTTTAAGCCGAGGTGGGTTATTGGAGAAAATGTCAAAGGTCTTGTTAACCTCCAAGACGGCATGGTCTTCGAGACTGTGTGCACTGACTTGGAAGGAGAAGGATACGAAGTCAGGGCGTTCAATATTCCAGCTGCAGGTGTCGGTGCTCCCCACAGAAGAGAAAGAATCTGGATTGTTGCCCACAAAAAAGAATCTATGGCCAACGCCAACAGCGAGAGACCACAAGGACACGGGGAAGAATACGAATTACGAAAAGATAGCCAAGAAATCAAGGCTAGCGGGAGTAGTTCAAGTGCAAGAGAAGATGTGGCCGACACCGAGAGCAGCATTAGGTATGACTTTCAAGCTATCTCAAGGACTAGCAAATCTTCGACACAAGAAGTATTTGGAAACGGAAGTAGCGTACGTAGAGAAGGCTCCTGGTGGCACACTGAACCCGACGTGGGTCGAGTGGCTTATGGGATACCCGGCAGGGTACACCGACTTAAAGGATTGGGAAATTCTATCGTCCCGCAAATCGCAGAAGAAATCGGTAGAGCAATCATAAAAGCTGAGAAAAAAGGAGGACATTATGAATAAATGGAGAGAGAAACTTTCTGTATGGTCATTGTATCATAGAGAGTATATTATAGGGTTTGTCGCTGGTTTTATCATTGGCGCATTGATTTTATGAAAAATAAATTAAGAATATTATCACTAGGTGCGGGTGTGCAAAGTTCAACATTAGCTTTAATGATTGAAAAAGGAGAAGTACCAATGGTAGACGGAGCAATCTTTGCGGATGTGAAAGGAGAGCCTATGGCTGTTTACACACATCTTGATTGGCTAGAAAAACAATTATCTTATCCTGTGTACCGAGTAACTTGGAGAGATTTAAAACAAGATATATTAGATGCAGCAGAAGGTAAGTACACTGCTTTTACTGCACCTTTTTTTACAAAAAACCCTGTAACTGGTAAAAAAGGATTACTTCGTCGTCAGTGCACGAATATGTATAAAATTGGTCCTGTTGTGCAGCAAGTAAGAAAATTATTAGGTTTAGAAAAAGGTGAGAAAAGAAAAAAAGGAACAGAAGTTGAAATGCTTATGGGTATTTCTAGAGACGAGGTATTTAGAATAAAAACAAATAGAATAAAATATATAAATAATGTTTACCCTTTAGTAGATTTGAAAATGACTAGAGCTGATTGTTTGACTTGGATGCAAAAATTTAATTATCCTAAACCACCAAGATCTGCATGTACTTTTTGCCCTTATCACTCTAATGAAGAGTGGAAAGAAATTAAAAAAAATAAAAAAGAATGGGATGAAGTAGTGGCTATGGATAAAGCTATAAGACATCAAGAAAAATATAAACTTAAAAATAAAAATTCTACTGAAGTATTAGATGAATTATATTTACACCGAGAAGGTATACCTATTGATCAAGTGAATTTTGATAAAAAGAAAAAAGATGACCAATTAGATTTATTTCAATCGGAATGTGAGGGTATGTGCGGCAACTAGTTGAAAGTTTTATTGATGTGGGGTCAGGATTTATTTTAGCTATACTTATTCAGCTATACATTTTTCCTTTTTTTAATTTATACCCTACGATCCTAGACTCTATTGGGATTGCTTTAATCTTTACGGTTGTAAGTATTAGTCGTTCTTGGATGTGGAGATTAGTTTTTGAAAGGTTTAAATGAAATGGAATAAATTATATGATTATCCTCGCTGCGTTAGAAGTCTAGTTGAGGGTAAAAGAAAGTATGAAGTAGCTGGAGAAAGATTACCAAGCGTTACGACCATATTAAAAAATACCGAATCTGAAGATAAAAAAGAATCATTGGCTCGTTGGAAAGCTAAAGTTGGTGAAGTAGAGGCGGAACGTGTTAAAAATGTGGCAGCAACTAGAGGGACAGCAATGCATACTTATTTAGAGCATTATGTTAAGGGGGGTAACGTTCTAGATTTGACTGACGTGGGTCGAGAGGCGAGTGGCATGGGAGAAACTATCATTGAAAAGGGTTTTCCTGACTTGGAGGAAGTGTGGGGTGTTGAATGCACATTACATTATCCAGGTTTATATGCAGGTCAGACAGATCTTTGTGGAATTTATCAAGGGCGCGAAAGTATAATAGACTTCAAGCAATCCAACAAGCCTAAAAAAGCTGAATGGATAGATGATTATAAGTTGCAGCTCGTAGCTTATGCTATGGCTCATGACCAAGTCTATGGGACGAGGATCGAGCAAGGAGTTATTTTAATGTGCACACCAGATAATTTCTTTCAGAGGTTTCTAGTAAATGGCAGCGAGTTTCGAGAGTGGAAATGGGAGTGGCTAAAAAAGATTGACCAATACTATGGTAAAAAAATTACTAACGAGGGTGTTTAAACACCCCCGTAAGTTGCAACTTACTAACAAGACTCGGCGTAATCTTGTAATTGTTCCCTAGTCATAAAGTCAGTTTCCCAATCTATATGATCGCCTTCTTTCCAATAAGTTTTATCCTTTGAGTAATTTTTTCCTTTAAACTCAAAAGAATCAGTGTCATTGACTAGATAAATAAAAGACTCTTTTCCATCTTCACCATTGTATTTGTCCTCACAATGTTGTTTTGAATCAGGAATGTAATCTTTCCAAGTTAGACCTTTGTGAGCTTCTTCATTTTGAAATATCTCTTGTTGATATTTAGCTCCGATTTCTATAAAGACATCTTGTTCTTTTTTAGGTATGTCTTTAAAAACCTTTTTGTCTAATATCTTTAACATCGTTCCTCCTTTCTATGAACTTTTAAATAATTCATACTGGGACTATATAGGATAATGTAAGATAAGTCAAGGAACAAATTGTCGCACCTATATGTTGTGTCAATCACTTTTTAGTTGAAAATTAAATTGTGGTAAAATTACAACACTGCGACATAAGTATACAGATTAAGGCAACAATGTGGCAAAATCATAAAATTGCCATAATTTTTTAAAATAAAAATGTGGAAGATTGTGCCAAAAATCCCCATAAAACGAAAATTAAAAAAATTTTTTTGTTAATTTTACGAAATTTAGAGGCAAAAATGTGGAAAACGTTGTCAAAAATCCCCATAAAACGAATTTTTTTTTCAAAAATGTGGAAAATGTGGAAAGTCAAAATGACTAGAACTGTTGATATACAAGGAAAGTAGACGATTTCCACATTTCCACACTTTTCAAAATGTTTTTGGTCGTGTAAGTCTTCAAAAATATTTTAGGTCTTTATTTGTGGAAAAAAGTCAAAAATCAATTATTAGCGTTGATATACAACAAAAGTAGCTTCCACATTTTTGAAAACAAAAATGTGGAAAATGTAGAAAGGCGCAATTACCAACGTTTTTTTAACTTTAAAAATGTGGAAGAAATGTGTAGTAGGAAAATTAACATATGACAGAAAAAGATTTTTGGGATAAATTCCATAAGAAACACAATCCAGAGTATTATGCCAAGAAAAAAACCAAAAAAGAGAAAACCTCAAAAAAGAAAAAGAGTTATCGAAACCCTACAAGTGAGAGATATCCCATATTCAAAGTATCGGATTGAATGGATTGATTGCGTAAGCGATAGTGGTTGGGCATCAGAAAAAGAATTTGATAAAATGAAGTTAGCTGCACCGGTTAACGAAGGTTGGGTATATGAACGAAATAAAAAACACATTAAAATTTTTGCTAGTTACGACAAAGAAGATGATGGCACTTTAACTTTTGGTGATAGAACAATGATACCTACACCCTGGATTACAAAAATAACTAAACTTAATTAAGTTTTTTTAATTTTGGCAACCTTGATTCTTTAACATCTTTTTTAATTTTTTTTGTCATATCTTTCATTTCAACACCCTCAAGAATAGGTGAGTATTGATCTATAATATCTTTCATCCTCGTCTCTAGCTCCTCCGCACTTAAATCATCTATCTTACCAGTTCTAATTATTTTCTGTTCAACATATAATCCTGCCGCTTTTCCTCTTGCAACCTCCGCGTTAGTTGCAGCAGAAAAAGCACCTTTCTTTAATGCGTTCTCTCGTATTTTTGCAAGTTCTGTAATATGTCTTTCAAAAGTAACAGCATATTTTTTTTGATTTTCTTCTCGAAGTTCACCGATATACTTAACAACTAAAGGGTATTTTTTGGGGTTTTGTAATTCATAAGCTCTAATTCTTGCAGCTTCACCATACCCTGCTTCTTTGGCACATTCTGTACCATTCATTCTACCCTCATTAGCCACAACTAATTGAGCAAATTTAATTTGTTTTTCTGTTAATCTTTTAGGAACTCCCATAATTGACTTTTAGAGTTATATGGCGTAAAAGTCAACCCATGATTGATGCAAAGTTAATACGTCAAGTATTAGATAAGTTTTTGAAAGCAGAAAATGTTAAAACCGCAAGAATGCAAGTTAGAACTCTTGATGGTGTTTATCACGATATTAAGTCTGTTAAGTTATTGGAAAATAAAATTATTGGTTCAAGAGAAACACATAGAATAGTAATAGAAGTTATACCTGAGAAAGCCCCTATGGGTAAAGTTATTAAAGATCATGGTGGAATTATTCTTTAATGAGTGACTTAAAAACAATTTCTTTATTTGACACATTAATTTACCAAGCAGAAATACCAGAATATTTAAATGACAAAGATTTTATGTCTGTTTGTAATGAACATACAGATAAGGCCATAAAAAATACACAACAAAAGATTGAAGAAAGACAAAAAAAATATAACGCAGCAATCAAAGATCATGGTTTGTCTTATCATTCAGAATCAAAATTGTATGAAGACGACAGATTTTATAATTTTGAATTGTTAATTAGAAATACTGCTCGTAATATTTTAACAGATCAAGGTTTTGATTTATCTAATCACACACTAGATTATACTGAAATGTGGATACAAAAGTTTGCTTATGATGGTGGTGGTCATCAAGACACTCACGTTCATTGGGACAATCATATATCCGGTTTTTATTTTATTGAGTGTTCTGATAGGACATCTAAACCAATCTTTCACGACCCTCGTTCAGGTCGCATGATGCTCAATCTTCCAATTAAAAACCATTCTAAACTGTGTCCTGCTATGGAAAGACAAATTATAAAAGTTAAACCTGGAAGTTTGTTGTTGTTCAATTCTTGGTTACCTCATCAATTTAGTGTTGATGATGGTCTTGATCCTTTTAGATTTATTCATTTTAATATACAAGCAAGATCAAATAGTGAAAGACGAAAGTAAATTTTGGCAATATGTCAAAAAGAATACACCCAATATTAAATGGACACGAATTGAAAATTCTGCTGCACTCGGCACTCCAGATCTTTTAGGGTATTTTAATGATAGTTTTTTTACCATAGAGCTTAAAGTTGTAAAATCTGGTAATAAGGTGCGTTTATCACCTCATCAGATATCTTTTCACATAAGACACCCTAAAAACACATTTATATTGGTTAAAGATGTTAAGAATAAAAGATTTTGTATGTATTTAGGTAGTCAGATATACGAACTTGTTGAAAATGGACTTAAAACTAAACCTATAACTGAAGATTTTAAGACTTATTTAGAAAAGTTAATCTGATTTATTTTCTAATTTAGCCAAAATCTCATGTATTCTTTCAATCGATTTTTGTAATTGTTCAACTTTATCTTGAAGATTTTTTATTTTTTGTTTTTCGTAGTATTCTGCCTTGTTCTTACTATCTCTATAATCGTGTCCATCGTCTCTTTGTGTCATTCACAATCCTTACAATAATTCTCAAATACAGTATAATCAGGTCTTAATGGTGTTAAACATTTAAAACAATAACCTTTCATATTTCTATTTTCGTTATTAATCTTATGTGTAATACCAAAATGATCTCTTAAGTCTTTTACTTTCCATTTCTTAAACTCGTTGAGATGGTGTGGCTCTACCATCTTCAACAAGTCTTCTTTTTCTAGTAGTCTAGCTTTCATTTCTTTATACATTGATATTCTTCTTTTTCTGTTTTATTATTTATTAACTTATAATTTAAAGAATTATCTTCATATAACTCTTTTATGTATGTGAACACATCTTCTCCACTTGGTTTATAAGTGTCAAAATCTAGTTCAATTTCTACTTTATAACTCATCTTTCTTCCTTTCATTTAATTATTTTCCTCTCTATAACCTTCTCTAGCTCTTTCTAAATGTGTTTCAAAATCCCAATTATATTCATTTTTATTTTGATCACAAAAATGCATTAAAGCAATTAAAACATCTGTCACATTATAGTATTTTTTTTCGTCTGTTTCATCACCATTTAAGCCAAGTAGTTTTTTTATTTTATTTACATCTTGTTCAATAGTTTCCATCATCTTTCTTCCTTCCTATGTTATTTCTATTCCAACTTTCTTCTCAATACCTTTAAGAGTCTTACCAATATCGGTATTATCTTTAAGATTTTGATATTTTTTTATTTGTTCTTCTAGGTAATTTTTTATTATTACCTTTGAACTTATTGCAATATCTTTGTTGGTATCAACATAAGATAGAACATCTTTTAAAGCATATACTGACCCACTCCAAGTTGAGTTAAGTTGTACATCTTGTGTTTGTTTTATCATTTTTTCAAAGTCAATCATATTTGTTCCTTTCTGTTTGCATATATTAATTGATTGGTTATTTTTGGGTCATAGATATATAAATCATCTTCTTGATTGTTATATCTAATTACAAATCTATAAGTTTGACCACTTTCATCTGTAATATTTATATCTTTTAGAAATTTTTTAATATTATCTAGTTTGTATGTTTCACAATAAATCGTTATTACTTTTTCAATTTTAGATAATTCATTGTCCATTGTACCAAAAAAACCTACCTTATTTGGTTTTAAATTTCTTGGAAAAGTACCTATTTTCCATAAACAATAAAAATCTTTACATTTTTTAGGTCTTTTGTCGTATATCTTACAACCAATTCCAATATCGCAATTGCTACACCACTCATAATCTTTTTTAATGTTTGGTATAGAAGGCAATTTACAACACATATTACAATCTTCACAATTTCTAAAATTCATTATTTAAAGTTCCTTTTTGATTTGTAAAATTAACTTCTATTCTAGTATCATTTTCTTTGTGGCTAATTTTAGAATGGTAGAAATTATTTTTAAATTGATCGTAAAAATGTCCTTTCATAAGTAAACTATTTATAAATAATAACAGTTCATTTGCTCGATCAGTAGCTTTTATTGAATAAGTGTCTTTTTTCTTCATTGGAACAAATTTAACCACTTCATATTCTCTTAATTTGTAAAGCTCTATTCTAACTTTTAAATCTAATTCTTTTTCGTTAGTGTTCCAACCTTTAATATTTATTAAGTTTTTAAATAAATTATTAACTTTATCTGCAATATCTCTATGAGTAAAATTAGTATAACAATTATATTTAGAATAATTTTTAGTAAGAATACCTAATAAAACAAAAGTTAATGGGTAGTTTAAATCTTCCTTTGTTTTACGACCAATAAAATTATTTACTTCGCTTTTATCTTTCATATTACTCCCATTGTTGCCCATTGATGCAGAGCAAACATTATTACAGAAACAGTTCCTATAATAAATGTTAGCCCAAATATTATTATCCATTTAAGATCTTTCATTTCATTTTTTCTAACTTTTTTAAACCTTCCTCAAATGGTTTAATAAAAGTTTTTGCTTGTTCTCCATCTTCACTATATATCCCAAATAAACATTTTGTATTTTTATCCTTTGGAACATCATATTCAACATCTTCGTCAAATGGATTAATTGATACTGATAATTTATTGTTTAAAACATAGTCAACATGGAAACAACCACCCCCACTATGAGTCACACATAAATTATATTTTTTCACTAATTGAGGAAATCTATTATTAAGATCCGCAATTAAACTTTTAAAATGTTCTTCAAATGTCATTCTTTCTCCTTTTTTGGTTTATATTTGTTTAGAATGAGTTGACCAATAACTGTGGAAATCTCTTAATTTCTCACAATTTACTTTGTGCTTTTCATTATCAAAGCCATTGTAAATATCATTGGTTTCAATATTTGTTATTAAATCATCTAATTTTTGCAAGTCATCAATTAGAAAATCTTTTATTCTTTTTCTATTATACATTTTCTTTCTCCTTTTTGTTTTTTCTATCATTTATACTCCTATAAATTATATTATCAAGCATTATTTTTAAACACTACCTGGAGTTGTGTCCTAGAGCTTGGACACAACATCTAGTATCTCTAAAATACAAAATGAGCATATTTTTTAAGTTCTTTGATTTGTAAAGCATTGAAAAAATCTTTCATATTTTCAGCAGTAGTAAGCCAATTAAAGTCTTTAAGCATTTTTTCTTTGTGCTTTTCTTGTTCAAAGCAATCCCTATAAGTATTATAAAAAACCCCATCATCACCAAGAACTTCACATAAATATTGTGTAATTAAATAGGTTGTTTCATTAATACCCCATTTTTGATAAAGTTTTTTAAGTCTTGGATTTTTAATACCTTCTATTAAATCCAATCTATAGTTTTTGTCGTATATGTTTTCTTTTTTCATTTTTGCTCCTTTTTAATTATATCTATAAACACTCATTGACTCTAATACTCCATGAATGTCGTGTTTCTGTCCTACAGAGAGATCTTTAATTTCTTCAATATCTTCATCAAAAAAACCATTATCTTCTGAAATATCTTTTTCTGTTACATGTTGAATTGATGGTTTTCCATCTTCATTCGACACATAACCACACCAAAAAACAAAACTATATTTTTTCATTTTTTTATTTCTCCTTTATCTTTTTTTATGTTCTTTTTTTAAAACTCTATAGTAAATTAAATCTGCTAAATCTAACTCATTTAAGTTTAAATCATTAAAAACTATTAAACATTCATTAATATAGTCAGTTCTATAATTTCTAACTTCTTTGATAGTATTTTTTATTAAACTATATTTATTACTCATTGTTTCCTTCTTTCTTTTTGTTTCTGATCTCATCAGTTAGGGATTAACCCCAAGACACCCCCTAGTTGGGGGTGTTTCGATCTAATTATTTTTTGGCTCAAATCCTAAAATTATATTAGCCATAAAATTAAAGTAATTTTGACTTACTTGAGTCCTTAACTTATTGCTTGGATCAGAATTAATTGAACCTAATTTGATTGCTAGGTCAACTATTGCATCGTCATAATATTCAATATTTAATGCTAACCCACTCAACCACTCTGACATGGCTTTCTGTTTTCCAACTCTCTCGATCATAAAACCATATTCAGAATTAAAACGATCAAAAATATAATTAATCTTTTCTTGATCTGTTGTTAATGGTTTTCCTTCTCCATCTTCTACAATTGTAGACAGAATATAATTTTTATAATTCTTTTTATATTCTGTATGATGTAACTTTGTCATTGTTTTATATCCTTTCATTAAGATTAAATCTTATAAAATCCTATATATAAAGTCAACCTTTTGTACTTTAAAAAACAAAGTTTTTTTGGCCTATTTTATAGCTCTATTTATTCAATTAAAATGAGCATTATTCTAGTTTATAATGGCTTTAATCTACAAAGTTATTAAAAGTCATTTACTTGCAAAATACAACCTTTGGAAGATGTTCAAAAGTTTCCCGCTTCTCGTTTCTTGCAACTAGTAGTTGTATTCCAGGAGGTGTGGTATTTGGGCAACAAGTGTTGCCTGGAAGTCACAGTATTTGGGAGACGAGAAACTAGAGACTAGTTTAGAATGGTTCTAAAAAAGATTAGTTGACTTTACTTATGGGAAATTATAGGACCATAAAGAAGGAGAAAAAAATGACAAATACAAAAATAAAATGGTTTAATGAAGATTACGATTTAGGTTGTGATGTTTCAAAACTTGAAGAATTAGGTTTTACTAATTCATCATGGAAAGATGATATTGCACCTTCATTTGCAAATGACAAAATGCAAATATATTTTTTGAATAGAAAGAAATTTAAAGAACATGAAGGTAGATCTAAATTTAGTGTAAATAAAATACTAGATGATGAAACTATAAGAACTATTTATCAGACTGATTCTTTTGATAAAGTTTTACTATTAGCTAAATTTAGTAATATTAATAAATAATCCTTAAAACTCCCTAGACTCTCGCAACTCGAAACAAGTTGCGAGAGTTTTTTATTTGCGCCTTGTCGCTAGTTTCTAGGATCTTGTCACTTGATAGAGGTACCAACATACTTCCAAAATACTAAAAGTTATTATTTATTAATTCTTTTTTTCTAGAAACATGTAACTAATACTAGTCATTATTGCGAGATTTGTACGGTTTATGACCTCAAATTCGTTATTGCTTTCTAGGAGAATACCGAATAAATTAACAATCGTTGGAAACATTAACCAAAAAATTTTACAAAAAATTTTTTTCAAAATGCATATTGATTTAGACAAAATAAAAAAACTTCCCCCTGATATCAGAAAAGACTTCATGAAGATGGCTGTAAAGCTTGATGAAAAGAAAAAAATATCCAAAGTAAAAGAGGATTTTCTGTCATTTGCCAAACATATGTGGCCAGAGTTTATAGAGGGAAGACACCATAAAATTATTGGGGATAAGTTTAATCAAATGGCACAAGGCAAGATCAAGCGATTGATTGTTAATATGCCACCAAGACATACAAAGTCAGAGTTCGCTAGCTCCCTGCTGCCCGCTTGGATGATTGGGCGTAACCCTAAATTAAAAATAATTCAAACTACTCACACCGGAGAACTAGCAATTAGATTCGGGCGTAAAGCTAAAACATTAATGGACACGGAAGACTATAAAAAAGTATTTGAAACAAGGCTTAGAGAAGATAGTCAAGCAGCGGGTAGATGGGAAACAGAACAAGGCGGTGAATATTTTGCATCTGGTGTTGGTGGAGCGATTACAGGAAGAGGTGCAGACTTATTAATAATTGACGATCCACACTCGGAACAAGATGCCATGAACATGCCGGCACTTGAGAGAGCTTACGAATGGTATACGTCAGGTCCTCGTCAAAGGTTGCAGCCAGGTGGTGCAATCGTTTGTGTTATGACGCGTTGGAATGTTAAAGATTTAACAGGTCAGTTATTAAAACATCAAAAGGAAGCTAAGTCAGACCAATGGGAACTAATAGAGTTTCCTGCAATCATGCCATCTAATAAACCTGTATGGCCTGAATATTGGAAGATAGAAGAATTAGAAAACGTTAAAGCATCTTTGTCAGTTGGTAAATGGAACGCACAGTGGATGCAAAACCCTACGTCAGAGGAAGGTGCAATCATTAAACGTGAGTGGTGGAACGTTTGGGAAAAAGAAACGATGCCACAATTAGAACACGTCATACAATCTTATGACACGGCTTTTATGAAAAAAGAAACAGCGGATTATAGTGCGATAACAACATGGGGCATCTTTAGAGATTCTGAGGACAGTCCACAGCAGTTGATATTAGTGGATGCAATGAAAGGTAGATACGAATTTCCCGAACTTCGTCGTATAGCCAAAGAACAATATGATTATTGGCAGCCAGAAACTGTATTGATTGAAGCTAAAGCATCAGGTTTACCTTTAACCTATGAGCTTAGAAATATGGGTATACCGGTAGTTAATTTCACACCATCAAAAGGAAACGACAAGCATGCAAGAGTAAATGCAGTTGCACCTTTGTTTGAAAGTGGTATGATATGGGCTCCTGATGAAAAGTTTGCAGAAGAGGTAATCGAGGAGTGTGCAGCTTTTCCATACGGTGATCATGATGACTTGGTCGATAGTATGACACAAGCTGTGATGCGATTTAGACAGGGAGGGTTGGTACAGCATCCTGAAGATTATGTTGAAGATAAAATTATAAAAACAAAAAGAACTTATTACTAATGTCAGAACTAACAGATAAATATTCAAAAAATTTTAGTCCCGCACGAAAAAAAGAATTTGAACGACGTGTGCGTGAAATAGGTCCTGATATGACAGAACTATCAGCTATACTATATGTTTTAGCAGAAATGAGAAGTGAAATGAAATTGGGTGGTAGAGTAGACAAGCCACTAGGAGCAGGAGGCAAGAAATCAGGACCACCACCTAAAAAAGGTCCAAACCCACAAGGCTTGAATATTAAGAATAATACTGTTAAGACAATAAAATTGGAGAAATAAATGGCAGAAATTGAAAAAGCCTTGCCTAACGAGGTAAGAAAAGAAATCAATATTCCTAATGTCGAAGACATACAAGTTGAACTAGAACAACCAGAACAAAAAGGTCCTGTTGAAGTTCAAGAAAACGAAGACGGTAGTGTTGATATAAACTTTGATCCAAAGCTTGGAAGCTTAGATCAAACCAATGAACATTTTGCAAACTTAGCTGAACTATTACCTGATGATGTATTAGATCCGTTAGGTAGTAAAATGTTTGAAAATTATACAGACTACAAATCTTCAAGAAAAGATTGGGAAAGAACTTACACACAAGGATTAGAACTGTTGGGTTTTAATTATGATGATCGAACAGAGCCATTTAAAGGAGCAAGTGGTGCAACGCACCCAGTTCTTGCTGAAGCAGTCACTCAGTTTCAAGCTTTAGCTTATAAAGAATTATTACCAGCAGAAGGACCTGTTAGAACTCAAATCATAGGTATGCCAACACCTGACAAAGAAGCGCAATCACAAAGAGTAAAACAATTTATGAATTATCAAATCATGTCAGAGATGCCTGAGTATGAAGCAGAATTTGATCAAATGTTATTTTATTTACCACTTGCAGGTTCGTCATTTAAAAAAGTTTACTACGATGAAATTATGCAAAGAGCAGTTTCAAAGTTTGTACCAGCAGATGATATTGTTGTGCCTTATACTGCAACATCATTAGATGATTGTGAATCAATTATACATAGAGTTCGTATGTCAGAAAACGAATTACGAAAACAACAAGTAGCTGGATTTTATAGAGATATAGAAATTAATCCATCATACATGGACGAAACATCTTCTGAAAAAGCAGAAAGAGAATTAGATGGAACATCAAAAGGCAGGGATCAAAGAATGTATACACTTCTTGAGTGTCATGTTGATTTAGATCTTGAAGGTTTTGAAGATGTTGGAGTAAACGGAGAGCCAACAGGAATTAAAATTCCATACATTGTAACTGTTGAAGAAGGTACGAGAAAAGTTTTATCTATAAGAAGAAATTATGAAATTGGAGATGCAATGAAAAACAAAATTAATTATTTTGTGCATTTTAAATTTTTACCAGGTTTAGGCTTTTATGGTTTTGGCTTAACTCATATGATTGGAGGATTATCAAGAACAGCAACTGCTGCATTAAGACAATTATTAGATGCAGGAACTTTATCAAACTTACCAGCAGGATTTAAAATGCGTGGCATCAAAATGAGAGATGAAGCGCAATCGATACAACCAGGAGAATTTAGAGATGTGGATGCACCGGGTGGAAACTTAAAAGATGCATTTATGACTTTGCCGTTTAAAGAGCCATCTCAAACTTTATTAGCACTTATGGGTGTCGTGGTACAAGCAGGACAAAGATTCGCTTCCATAGCGGACCTGCAAGTAGGAGATGGGAACCAACAAGCAGCAGTGGGCACGACAGTGGCTATGTTGGAAAGAGGATCGAGAGTAATGTCTGCGATTCATAAGAGATTATATGCTGCAATGAAAAAAGAATTTACAATTTTAGCTAGAGTATTTAAATTATATCTACCTCCAGTTTACCCCTATGATGTTATTGGTGGACAAAATCAAATTAAACAAACAGATTTTGATGACCGTGTTGACATCTTACCAGTTGCAGATCCAAATATCTTTAGTCAGACTCAGAGAATATCTTTAGCTCAAACGGAAATGCAACTGGCTGCCTCAAACCCTCAAATACATAATCAATACGAAGTTTATCGTAATATGTATGAGGCATTGGGGGTAAAAGATATTGATTTAATATTAAAAAAACCAGAAAGACCAATGCCAAAAGACCCAGCGTTAGAACATATTGATGCTTTAGCTGGAAAACCTTTCCAAGCATTTCCTGGTCAAGATCATCAAGCACATATTACAGCGCATTTAAACTTTATGGAAACAAATATGGTAAAAAATGCACCTATGGTAGGCGCTGCAATACAAAAAAACATACTTGAACACATAAGTTTGATGGCACAAGAGCAAATTGAAGTAGAATTTAGACAAGAATTACCTAGATTAGTACAAATGCAACAAATAGCAATGCAAAATCCTCAAATGCAACAACAAGTTAGAATGCTACAAGAAAAAATTGATGGTAGAAAAGCAGTTTTAATATCAGAAATGATGGATGACTATGCAAAAGAAGAGAAAAAGATTACTTCACAGTTTGATAATGACCCAATTGCTAAATTAAGAGCAAGAGAGTTAGATTTACAAGCTCAAGAAAATGCTAGAAAACAAAAAGAAGGTGAAGAAAGATTAAATTTAGATAAAATGCGAGCTATGATGAACGATCAAAACCAAGATGAGAAATTACAACAGAATGAAGAGCTTGCAAACCTTCGTGCAGACACTTCTATTCAAAAAACTATCTTAAGTAAAACAATACCACCTGCTGATAAAACACCAGATGCTATTTCAATAATTAGAGGAGAAGAATAATGTGGTTAAGTGCAATTAAATTAGCTGTTTCTGCTGGAAGTAAAATTTACGCTAACAAACAAAGAACTAAAATGGCAATGTCTGATGCACAATTAATGCATGCAGAAAAAATGGCTCGAGGTGAGGAATCTTACCAAGGTAAACTTTTAGAAGCTCGTCAATCGGACTGGAAAGACGAGGCAGTCCTTATAATTTTAAGCATGCCGATCGTAGTGCTGGCTTGGGCGGTTATATCAGAAGATCCGAGTGCTATGGACAAAGTAAAATTGTTTTTTGAGATGTTCTCGCAGCTCCCGTCATGGTTTACAAATTTATGGATACTTGTGGTTGCGTCGATTTATGGTATAAAAGGAACACAAATATTCCGTGGAGGAATGAACAAGGAGAAAAATAATGGCAAATAGACTATACAACAAACAAATATCACCTAAAGGTTATAAAATGGGTGGAAGAGTAAAAAAAATGGGTGGAGGTAGCCTTAAAGCTGTTAAACCAAATCAAAAAGGTTTAGCAAAGCTTCCTAAAAATGTTAGAAACAAAATGGGCTA
>VTLG01008662.1_pt1 | contig 24741 bp, 20 predicted proteins | sample 4694571 | NCBI WGS metagenome assembly VTLG01 (sample SAMN12604809, study PRJNA352737) | marine metagenome | biome: ENVO:00000447; feature: ENVO:00000209|ENVO:00000569|ENVO:01000036; material: ENVO:00002151; isolation source: viral sequences binned using virsorter ...
ATGATACTGAAGAGCAATTAATGGTAAAGCGAGACCCGGATTACGACAGAACCAGAATTGAAGTGGGACCTGAACAGTTCCAACACCCGTTGCGGTACCAGCGGAACCCGATGTTCCAATAGCACCTTGCATAGATTTAAGACCAATAGCCTTGGACTCAGGTGTAGATAATTCATTCCATACATTCATCCATTCACTATAATGACGGTCAATTCTTTGACCACCAATCTCAAGTTCAACTTCTGAAATTAGTTTAGTACCATCTGTAACATCGTCGTCGGCAGATTCTGATGTAACATAAACCTTGTGAACTAAATCACCATTGCGAGAAATAGTGACAGTGGATGAACCACTTGGTGACGGTGTCCCATTAATCGTCTGTTCAATCGTTTCCATCGAGAAGTTAGTGTGTCTGCGGTAGACAACCTTAAAGAAAGTGATTTGTGGATTACCCGTAAGGTAAATGTCCTGCGCGCCATAAGCTACCAATTGCATTAATCCTCCTCCCATTGTTTTTATACTTATACTTAGAAAAAAATTTTGGGAAAATACGTAAATTATAAAAAATGAAATAAATTTAAAAAATTAAATCGCATACGCCAATCCCCCCATACCGGACATAATTCTTAAGACATTGTAATTCAATGCATAAATATTGCTAATTGTTCCTGCTGAATCCAATAAGAATTTCGCAGATTCAATTCTAGAAAAATTACATGTACCACTTGGTTGGTGTTCTTCTGGATTCAATGCAAATGAATACACAAAGATATCTTTATCTAGTTGAGAACAATTTGATCTTGGGTTTTGTAGGCGTGCAATAATACTTATACTTACTTGATTATCACCACCACCTGTACCAGGAGCTTCTCCAACAATAAATTTTGATGCGATTTGTCCAGTAGGGTCATTTACAATTAATCCAATATTCCAGGCTGAGCTAACTTTAACAACTGATGTAACCTGTGCAACTATATCTCTAAATCTATGAAAGTATTCTGTTTCTACATCACTTTCACCATCTTTACCTTGTCGTAGTATATTAATAGATAGAATGTCTCCTATTTTTGGAAAGTTCAACGATGATACTGACGGGATATAATCAGTACCAATTGAATATGTCATTGTTGTATTCCCTCCACTTGTAGATGATACTGTATTATGTAATGCTTCTTTATTTGTACCGAGTACAGTACCCGTTTCTTTATATGCGATTGTAATTGGTTGTATTACTTCTATGGATTCACTTTCTTTAATATTGTATCCAGGTATTGATGTATGATGTATTAAGGGTTGTTTGATCTGAAAATATTCTTTATCTTGAAAAGAAAATCTATCATGTCCATTTATTTCAATCTTCATTTTTTGAGAAATAATAGTATCTGATTCAGTTGTACTTGTCGGAGTTGTCCAAATTAATTCTTTAATCGGATGGTCAAAGTTTAATTTAAAGTTATCTCTTGAACTCCCTTCTTTTTGTAGTTGCAACTGTTCAATAAGATATTCATGTGATACTTGTGCAAACCTTCTTCTTTCATCTGTATCTAGATAGATATAATCACACCATACTTCAACGGAAGGTGTAACAGCGCTACTACCTGAACGGCTCATTCCATCACCTGCTGCACCGCTACCCCAATTAAATTTTAATTTCACATCATGGTATTGGAGGGCGATGAGTGGAATCGCTAAACCAATATTACGACAAAACCAAAATTGTAGGGGATACATGATAGATTGTTGTGATGTACCACCTACCGTTGATATACCACCAGTTACGAGCTTATTTTTGAATCCACCCGTTAGATACTTTAGACCTTTGGATTTTGAAGATGGAGTCGTCAATTCTGTCCATACTTGATTCCATTCGCGATATTGTTTATCTATCCTTTGACCTCCGATTTCTATTTCAACATCTTCAACAAGGTAATCACCATTAATACCCGAGGTTGTTTCTTGATCTGTCCTCACATAGATTTGTGATAATAAATCTCCATTTCTAGATACGGTTACTGTACCAGCTGTTACATATGTATCTGATATGGTTGATGAACCATTAATAGTTTGTTTGATAGATTCCATTGAAAAATTAGTATGTCTTCGGTATACAATTTTAAAAAAAGTGATCTGAGGATTACCAGTTAAATATATGTCCTGTGCTCCATATGCAACTAATTGTAATAGACCTCCTCCCATTATATATTATATTCAATATATAAATAATAATCTATAAATATACGAAGAAATCTAAATAAAATCCTGAAAGAGTACTTTTGTTTCTTCTTCTGATCTTTCTAATTCTAGAACTTGTTTAACTGGATTCATAATTTGATTGGAGATATAAAACGAGTAATCTATTGGTATATTATTTTCTTTCATATAGTCCGGATGTTCAATACGATCACCTTGAAGTACTTTTTTATCCCTTGGTTTTCCTTTTCTAGCACCACTCTTATAGAGATTATTATAATCATATAACATATCATTTGAAAGAACACGATACATAAATGGAATACGATCATTCGGTTTTGGTTTATCGCCTGGATTCCTTTCTGCCATCCTATCTGCGAGTACTTTGTGTGCAATTCCATCCGGATTTTTATAATATGCACTCAACGATTTTGAAATAACGAACATTGAGCTATCCATTTTTCCATCGGTAATTTTCTGAAGTGTTCTTTTTAACCAATCCATTGCTAAACCAATACTTTTTTGATTCATAATAATTTCAATAATATTTCCAAAAACATATTTTACGATTGGAGCATTATCCCTTCTCTTCATAACAATACCCATAGATGTCCTTTCTTTTGGTTTTTCTGCAGAAAGTTCATACTTATCACCTGTATATCTCTTTTTTGAGATTAAAATAAATGGAAAGAATGTTTTCTCATATTCTAGATCTTGTGGTTGTTGCAACATATTTTGTGAGATCCATTTACCGGATTCTACACCACATTGAATACAATATTTCAAAGCTTCTTTACCTTCTAGAACTTTATCTGTACCTTTTTGTTTTCTAGAGAACTTAACAAACACAGAATCTGTATCACCATATACGATTTCCGGTTCATGATAGCCTTTTTCTTTCGCCCATCTTTTAACACCAATACTTGCATCATCTATTCTTTCTCTTCCAATAGCAGTTGTACATGCTGCGATTTTTTTAAAGAAGATAGAACTTGTTTTCGCCCCCATTTGACCATATACAGAATTTGCCGTAATTTTGTAGGCAAGTTGAAGACCATCAAGGACTTTTTTTTTATCTTCATTATTTGTTTCCTTAATTTTCCCTCTTGTGGCTTTCCTTTGATCTAGTAGGGTTTGTAGGATTGTTGGAATAATACCTCTTTTTCCATCTTTTGGTTTTGCAAAGTAACAGGTTGTTTGGGTATCTTCTTTAATTTTATGTATTGTCTTACCTTTCATTTCATATCTATAGTCATCGTAAGATACTTTATGGTGTGGTACATCATTCATCCATTGAAAATTATCAGGATCTTTATCAATCTCTTCTTTTGTCCCTATGAATGTTTCATGTGAAAAGTTTTTTTCAATAATTGAACTTGGATAAAGTGAAGCATAATCCAGTACAGAAACAGGGTCATCTAAATAAATACCTGGTGTCGGATCTAGTACAATAGCACCTTCAAATCCATCGTCGTTTTTTCCACTGTTAAATACCTTTAGAGTTGGAACACGTGTATTCAGTTTTGAACATTCTTTAACTACAAGAGAACTAATTTTAATTCCTTGACCTCTTAGGAAAATATATGATAATGGAACAGTTGAAACATTCGCCATACCCATATTATTGGGTATTATATCTAGTAGTTGAAGAAGGTGAATACATAGTTCACAATCCATAATACAATATTTCGCAACCTTTGCCCTACCTTCTGAATTACCTTTTTTATGGAAGTCAAAAATCTGTTGTGGAGAAACATCATCTTTTGCTAAACACCATTCATAGAATAATAAATCTTCTTTATATTTGTTAATATTAATTAAACCTTCAACAATAATTACTTGTTTCCTATGATTTAGATCAATCAGTTTAAATTTCTTCCCATCTTTATATTTTATAGTTCCATATTTAGTATGAAGAGTTATTGTAATATAATCATTTTTCTTTAGATTGCCCGTATTTTTCGTATACATTATGTATCTGTTTTTATATCCTCCTGCATTGAATTTATAATGTTTAATAATTTTTCCTTTCATAAAATGAGATGAAACATTATCTAACTTATATGAATCTAAGGAATGACCTTTTTGAATCTCTTTTTGAATATCAAAAATAACACGACCATCCATGGATATATAATTGAGTACATTATCACCTAATCCAGAGGAAGATAATTCTTTTTTAACAACTTGACACCTTTTTTCCCAATAATTGTTGTAGTATCTTGAAGATGCTTTTGATTTGGATAATTGTTCAAGTGAATCAATATGGTCGGATTCTCTATTCCTCATAAGCCTACCCAAACGATAAAATTCATGTTTAGGACATTTATAAGAACAGTATCTACCACAGCTTTCATGGTGTGGAAATAAGTAATCAACTCTTTTATTAATATAATCAAAATCAAAACCAAATATATTGTACCCTGTAAATAGATCGGGGTTATGGAATAGGATAATATCTTTCCATTTTAAGAGTAATTCTTTTTCCGATTTACACTCATATACATTTACACCTGGAATTTCATCACATATTTTCTCATCAGGTTTATCTTCATTACCAATAACTACAATGGATCTATCATAACATTCTTTATCTCCATATTTATGGAATACGGTTCCAATTTGAATAATTGGGTCTCCTTTAATCATAATAAGATCACCCATATCATTTTGTAGGTTATTAAGGATTTTGGTTAGATTATGAATTGTTTTTTCTCTAGTTTTAGAATTACTTTTTGAGTTATCAAAATCAGAAATAAAATCTTCCGTGAGTTGTTCTTGAAATAATAACAATGATTCTTCTGAATAAGTACCATTTTCAGTAAATATTGATTGAATATCATTTGATCCTCCATGAAATGCTTCTTTTACACATTTGAGGATGAATTTTTTCTTAAATTCATAGGATTGCATATTCATGCTTGTACGGAAATACGATTCATGAATATCAATTGCTGGTTTTTTAAAATCTTTCTTCGGGTTTGGAAAATCTCCATGTGAAGAATCACATTCAATATCAAAAGATGCAGTTATAAATCCTGCTGTTTCTTCAGAGTGATAGGGTTGAATATATCGTAGAGGTAAATTATTAATTTCAATATCTACATTAAATTTCTTTTGATCGTCTGAAACTAGGTAATAATCATCCAATTTGATGGATACCCATCCACACGGTTGGATATCCTTTTCATGGAGAAAACGAAGCATTGGATGAATTTTTGATTCATATAGATTTGCAACACAATCACAATTATTTACTTGAATAAAGAATGCCTTTGTTTTAGGATCGCAATTCTTAATAATTGGTTCTCCTTTTGTATCTTTACCTAATACAATTTTATTCTCTTGGATATATGTTTGATTCACTTTGTATAGTTCTTGAATTGCCTGAGTACATTTTTTCATATCTCCATGGTTTTGAAAACTTACTTTTACAAATTTATATTTCTTTATTTTTTTACATTCATGATCATAATTATAACCATAAAAATTATATGAGGATTGGATTTCAATATTATCTTCGTAATTCCCTTTCCATGCTGATTTTTTTCTTGTATCACTTACCCAACTTTGAATAAAATTCTTTGTTAATTTTAAGAATGAACGGGTAACAGTAGTTCCCCAATTATTAGGGACCCTAAGATAGAAATAAGGCTGGAACCCTTGAATATTACAAACTACATTATTACCATCATTTGTTTTACCGTAAAATGTAATAATAAATTCTTTGTCCCAATAATTATCACCTACAGGTATATCATCAGATGATATATCTATAATTTGGAATTGAAGGTTATCCATTATAGTATATATTATTATTGTTAGTTTAAGTAATAAAAAAATCAAATTTTAATATAGGAAGTATATATATATATTATTTATGGAGGAGTTCCTATTGTTTTTTTTAAGTATCTTCGTATTCTTTATCGTCATGAATAAATTATATAAGAAAAGGGAAATAGTAAGTATAAAATCAACGGTTGATAATAAATTTTATATTGTCCGTAAATTGCCGGATTCAAATTTAGCTGCAAATATATTAGCGAATATTAACCGTAATGTTTTAAGATTAATTTCTTCCTTAGACGATAAGAAGGAAGGTGTTAAGGATCTTCAAAAAAACTATAATCCAGATGCTATTTCTGAAACAATTGAGGGGGCAAAATATACTTCTTATTCTGTAAATAAAGGAGAGAAAATATCAATATGCATACGTAAAAAGGATAAAACATTTGTAGATGAAAATACTGTATTATTTGTAGTTATTCACGAGTTAGCACATGTTATGACAGATGAGGTAGGCCATACACCATTATTTTGGGATAATATGAAATATCTATTAGAAGAAGCAGAAAAGATCAATATCTATAAACCGATTAATTATGAAAAAGAACCTGTCCAGTATTGTGGAATGGAGATTAATACCACTCCTTATGATTTTAATAAATAATAATTTTATTGTATAAGTATATATATATATATGAGTAGTTTTTGTAATGTTTTTTTAAAGAAAAAATTTATAAAATGTATCTCAAAGAAAGATGAAACTTGTTATTTATTTGTAGGGAAGATACCTTTTATAAGGAGAATTATTAATAAAATAAAAAAAAATATTAAAAATGATGAAGGAGATCCTTTTCAAGAGATTGATGATGAAGAGATCATAAGTTTATATGGGCATCTTATACCAAATAAAACAGGCGAAGATAATATTGACCTCCAGAAAGAATATTTACGAAGGACGATGATGTTAGATTGGAAAAAATTAGTTTTTGTGAATGAATCAATCAATGAAGACGATACAAATGAAACCATACTCTATAAAATCATCTATAATTGTTATCCAGAAAAACAGTTAGTAACCTTACCATATCTATATGCATGGTACTATGATAGTATTCAGGGGAAAAATATACCAGTCCATTTTGAATATGAAGGATATGTTCAGTATAATGATCTAGATAAAGATAATGTAGATGAATTACTTGACTCCTCATTTATTGATGGTAATGGAGATAAATTACCAAAACAGATTATAAATAAAGGTTTAATACTATCTGAGAAATCATCTATTAAAGATGATAAAATATATTTTTATACATTAGAAGACTTCTTAGAAGGCCAAGAAATAACTAAAAATTTTATAGAAAAAAGTGAAGAAGAAATAAAACAAACCAAGGAGTTAAAATCTTTCATTCATGGGATTCTAATTAAGTATTGGCCAAACCTTACTTTATTAGATATTTTGAATTTCTATAAAGAAGATGATCATGGAATAAGAGAGATTGAATATAATAAACAGAGGGATATACTTGATGTATATAGTCGCCATTTATATATTATTGAGTCGGAATTCTTAAACAAAAATGTAAATGAAAAGATAAACTGTGATAGATATACATTAACATTATTAAAATTAAATAAATTCTCTTCCAGGACCAATACTGTACATCTATCAAAATTATTTTCTGAATTTAGTTTGAATAGAAATGTACCTTTTATGAAATTATTATTAAATTCTCATGATGATGCATTTTTCAAGCTTTATGAGAATTCATTAATGTATGAAGGTACAGAAAAGAATTCTGAAAGGTATATTACAAAGACACTTTGTAAAGACTGGTCTGATGGATATAATATTCAAACGGAATATGGTTATAAATATTTACATTCCGGGAACATTATTTTGTTCAAAGTATATAATGTAGAGTATGATATCTATAGTACTTTAATTATTCATCTTAATGGGGATATTGAATGTATTATTGAAAATAATCATTATGAGATCAGTGAAAGAGAGATTAAGGTAATGATAGAGGATTGTAATTCTTTAATCAAACAAATTAATACTGATCAATTTTATTCATTTCATGAAATCAATACATTAGATAAAGATGTATTAATGAATATTCATTCGGATACGAAGGTTGATTTTTTAAATTCTGGAATTTTATTGAATAAGGATAGTTTTCAGAACAAATATAAAAAAACATTTCCGAATTGGGATAAATTATTTGGTACATTCATTCAAAATTTTCCAATGTATCTAAGAGTAAAAACAATTATGGAAACAGAGGAAGAATCAAAAATCATTGGAAGGTATAACCGTGTAGATAATTATGCAAATATTACAACAATTCAATCTGCAATAGCTGCATACAAGGTTATCTATGAAGATCCAGAAATAATTATTCAAAAATTAAGTAAAGATTATGGAAAAGATATTGATTTTATTCGTAATGAATATGAAACCTGGGAAGAACTAATGAGTATGAAGGAAGATAGAAGGACATCCAAAATAGTTAATGAAGGGGGGTCTGAGATAAAATTATGGTTAAATACGAAAGAAGACCTTTTAATTGAAATCAAAAATATGAAATCATTTAATGAACAACGTCGTGTCTTTGTATTTATTAAAACAATGTTAAATATGTACCTTTCATATATTCTTAATCCTAAGACGGCATTACAACGGAGGTTATTTGAGAAGGTAGATGCTTATGTCAATGAAATTTATGAGGATAAGGATGATGTATTTGAAGAATCAGTAGAAGAAGGGATTATTTCATCAGACAGTACAGATCTTTCAGAAGAACTTGATTTATTAGAACAACTTGAGGACGAACTAGACGGTGAAATAGATTTTTCTGATATTCAGGGAGGAGGGTCATATGAAGAAGGTATTTATGAGACAAAAAGTTATTATTTAAAACGTCTAAAAGAATATGATCCTGATTTATTTAAATTTAAATCTAGAAGGGCTCAAACCTCAGGTGTCCCATATGGTTATCCTAAATATTGTGGAGCCATAGATAGAAGACAACCAATAGCAGTAAATGATGAAGATCTAGAAAGAATCCATGATTCTTATGACCATGGTTCGGGGAGGGAATCTTATTCTGAAGCGATAAGTGTTCCACGGAGGCCGGGGAATATTAAATATATTTGTCCGAAGTATTGGGATATTTCAACAAGTTTAAGTATTCGCCCTGATGCTGTTGATCATTCAAATATTGTTCCAAATAAGTTACCAAAGGGTTCAAATGGAAGAACAGATAAATCTATCCTTGAGAGGAGTGCGATTTATTGGACCGATGCGAATGAGGTTAAGTTTTTTGAACCAAATATCACTGAAGATAGTAAACAGCTTCATCCAATGGGATATGGTCTCCCATGTTGTTTTAATGTATCAAAGGCGCTCAAGGGTGATCCTGAAAGAAAAAGAAAAAAGAAGGATATCGTAGTTGGTGAAGGATATATATCAAATAAAGACCCTGTTGCAGAGGGTAAATATGCGCATGTTCATCCATCATTACTACAATACTTTGGTCAAAATGAACATACTTTCTCAAAAAAAAAGAGTTCAGGATTCTTAAAAGTCGGTGTTAAACAAAATGATAATGATTATGTATTCCCTATCTCACCTTTTTTGCAGTGTTATTTCAAGATATTAAGTGATGATAAGATTATTGAGGATGATTTTATTGATATTATTGAAGATAAGTTAACAAATCATTTAGACCGTTTTCAAAAGTGTCCTCTTATTCATCAAAAATTTAGAAAAGAATACCATCATATTACAGAAGAAGATAATCAATATGTACTCAATATTCTTGATATGGAAAATACTAAGAAATTATTTAATACTGGTGTAATCCGTTCATTAAGAATTGAAATGGAGAAGAAAGATATTAGATCAAATGAAACTAGTTATCTTTATCAACTACTATTATCTTTAAAGAATTATATTGACTTTTTAAGAAGTGATGAGAACAAAGATGATAAGTATTTATTACCAGTATTACTTCATCTATATGAGATCAATATTGTAATTTTTGAGAATAGAAATGATGAGATAAAGATTAAGGTATCTGATTATACACGATCAAATAAGTTTGGCTTTATTTATCAACGTGGAAATTATTATGAACCAATCCTTTATCGTTACTATGATAATATATCTAAGTCTATTAAAGAAGTGTTTTCTTTTACACCAGACCTTCTAACAAATGAACATTATGAGGTTATTATGCAAGATATTCATCAGAAAGTTGAGGAAAAGACAAAAGTATCAAAAATCATTGAATATGAAGAAATCATTGAATCAATTGATGATAAATTAATTACTTTAATGGTTGATAATTATTCCTTTGTTAATTATTTAATTACTAAGAAAGGGAAAATAATACCGATTCAACCAGAACCAATACCAATGTATAAAAATTATACAATTATATATAGTTTCCTAGAGATAAGTAGTATTAGGGTTGGGATGAAGGTGAAGGTTGGTCCTTTAAAAAGAAGGGTCCATGGAAAAATAAATAGCTTACCTTTTGGAAAGAAGGGGAGAGAAAAAGTTTCAATCCTATCAGATGAAGGGAGGGAGTATCCTTCGGTCCTTTGTCGTAATATATGTTTCTTAGATGAAGACCGATGTATGTCACTACTACCAAGGTATGAAAATGCAATTGAGTATCTAAAACATTTTAAGAGATATTTTTCAATTGAATCTGTCCTTAGATCTGAAGAGGGTGGTATTACATCTATTTTATTATCAAATGATACGTATCTACCTGTTATTGAAGAAGAGGTTCAATCTGGATTCCCTTCAGTAAATGGGTTTGACCTATTACAAATAGAAAATAGTCTATACAGGATAAATAATGAAGATGATAGTAGGGAATTATTTATTAAGCAAAAAAACTATGAAGAGTATATTACAAAATTAGCAATTCAACATATACTTTCAACATTAGAGAAAACGACAATAAATGTAAAAGGGTTTTTAGAAGACCCTACTCTTTATAAGGAAGGCGACAAAATATATTTTGTTAAGAAAAAAGAAGAGATTAATAAAATAGTATTTCATTTCATTGAAAAATTAGATAAGATGGAATATATCTACAGTCAATTTGATGAGAATTATTCTTTAGAGGGAGTGATTAAAGAAATAAAGGAGTCAAAGAAGGTAGTCAGTAAATATCCCGTATTATCTGAAATTAATATTGAAGTAAAATTACTTGATAAAGTATCATTCATTTTAAATGATCCTATTATGTTAATACCACATAAAAAGTTGAAAATCTATGAAGTCATTGATGAATATATCAATCCTCTTTTCTATTTATTAAATGAAAGGGATTATCAACAATATGAGTTAGATAGATACATAACACTTTGTAACGAAAATAATGAATTATGTAATTATCCATGTAAAAAAGCTAATGGAAAATGTAAATTATATGTAAGAGAGAAAGATAGATATGGTAATTTATTAGTTGAAAAAATAAAATGGAAATTCATTGAAAAGTTAATCATTTATGGGGTTGAAGAACGAGATAAAATTATTCAGGAGACCATTAGTTTGAATGAATTATCTAAATCTACGAAACTAGATGAAATATTCTATACATTTTCAGACTATAAAAATGATATTCTGAATGAAGTATTTACAAAAAGGAGTAAATATATTAGAGGTGGAGGGAAGGGTAATTTAAGTACTCAAAAGACTAATCATTTTATGAAAAAATTAGATTCAATACCATACTATATTCAAAGATTATTTGGTAAAGATGCAAATGTTATTTTTCATTTAGATAAACAGAATAATGATTTCCTCTCACTTGAAAAAGCCCTAAATGAATGTGATATTCATTATGATAAAGATTCCTTACAGTCAATACTCATTGAGGAACTAGAAATGAATAATAATACAAAGTTTTTAAAGAAATATAAAGAAGGTTATACTAATGTAAATGAAATTATACAAAAGATAAAACAAGGAAGATATCACTTACAACCACCCGATTTTGAATTAATCATTCAGTATTTAGGAGGTGAAGAATATCGCCTTGGGATAATAGTTATTTCACAAAATGAAAGAAAAAAGAACGATATCTATTTTTATTCAACCTCCCTTGATATTATGGATATTGAGACTGCTCCAATTATAGCCTTCCACCATACACTTTATAAAGAAGAATATATACTATCAAATATATTGGTAAACAATGATAATGAATTAGAATACCATACTACAATCCGTAATCTATATGATAAAAATCCTATCCACAAAAAATGGATTCAAATTATTGAATAATTTTTTTATTAATTTTTAAGTATATATGAACGATGAAGAATTACTCCTTAAAATATAATCATTTCAGAATTTTGAAGAATTATATTTTAAAAGACCCTTTATGTGATTGGTTTGAGATAAATAATACAAGTGAAGTATATCAAGAAGATGAAAACTCTTATTATAAAGAATATATTATTAAGGAGTCTAATTCTTACAAAGAAAGATTTATTCAAAAAATTAAAGAATTATCAAAATTAAATATCCCATTAATAACATCTGAACAAAGGACAAAGGAATTAATCCATTCTGATTTCCCTTTAATATTGCAAGGGAAGTTACTAAATAAAGACAATCTATATGTTACATGTGATATCATTATTAAGTATTCTTTATTTCGTAAATTATTTCCAACCATTACAAATTTACCCTTTCATTTATTATGTCGTAAAAATGATTATTTATTAATTAATTTAACATATTCTTCATTACATTTTAAAATGGATTTAAAAGATGTAACTAATGATGGATTAATTCCATATAAAAAATGTGGTCTTTATGCATTCCAAGAGAAGTTTTTTGAATTAAGTGGGGAAAAGTGTCATTGTTTTTTAATGGGAAAAGATTATTACTATAAAAAAACACTATTACCCAAAAAAGAATTTATAGGTAAGATATCCTTTGATGAGAATATTAGGAAAACATATTCCAATGCAGTTCAATGGATTCAATTCCTTAAAAATAACTATCAAGAAATGAATATTCTACCTGAACCAACACATTTAGAATTATATCCAAATATGAATTACAAAGAGAGTGGCTGGGAAAATGAAAAGATAAAATTAGCAGATAAAATAAAAGAAATAACACTCGTATGGAATATATCCTATGATGAAAGGTGTAGATTGGTGGAACAAGGAATTAGATGTTGGGATGATCCTAAGTTATTAAAAGAACTCAAGGAAACAAAAAAGAAAGACATTCAAGAAAGAATGATCCATATGAATCAACAAAAAGATGTATTAATTCATCCACGAAAGAATATATCATCTGGTTTGAGTAAGATTCTAGAACGGACAAATTCTGACATTTACTTTGATGTTGAAAGTTTTTTATCGTTTGATGAAAAACAAAACTTATTCAATGATAGTACTCCCTTGGAAGAACCTGTTCTAGGTATATTAGGATTTATTTATCATAATCAATTCTATGAATTTACAATTTCTAATTTTACAAAGACAGGGGAAGGACAAATCGTTGAACGATTTGCAGATTATTTACGTAAGATAAGTAATGATAATAGAGAGATTAATATTTATCACTGGGGACATGCAGAATATAATTACTTCCGTTATATCCATGAAACATATCCAACAATCAAATTCCCTGAATATAAATTAATTAATGTTTTAGATTATTTTCGTATGGAGCCTATAATCGTTCAAGGTGTTTTTAAGTTTGGATTGAAATCAATTGGAAAGGCTTTGTATAAAAATAGATTAATTCAAACAACATGGGAAGAAAATGATAATGGTCTAGATTCAATGCTCCAATTTAAAGATATATGTAAAGCGCATACTAAAAATATCCCTTTAAAAAGATATTTAGGTATTAAAGAAATAATTGATTATAATCGCATTGATTGTCAAGTATTATATGAAATTGTAGAGCTTTTAAGGGATAAATATAAACGTTAGATACATAAATATATTATAGTAATCCATTATTGCACGTTATGGGCATACAATTCCCATTATCAGTTGCTTTATCTTTTTATCAATCATGATTTATTATTTTTTGTTAATTTTTGGATTAACACTGCTTGTTTTTTCATTTGGAGGTTCATCTTTTCAATAATCTGCTGTTGATTCTGGATGATTTTCTCATATTCTTCTTTCTTCTTTCCCGAACATTCTTTTTCTTCTTCATTTTCAACAAAAAGCCTTGTCCGATAGAGGATATATCCATTGTCTTTTTTAAACACAAGGGGGACATAAATATATTTACTTCCATCCTTTAAGGTTATTTTATTATCCCCCATCCTTAGATAAGTCCCACCTTCATAAAAAAATTCAGATTCATCTTTTAATGTTATGTATTTTACATGATCTCCTATTTTAATATCGTATGGTGAATCAACTTCTTCACATGTTTTCAATTGTTGTTTAATGTATCTGATATCTTGAGACATTCGTATATATTATTAGAATTATTATTTTAAATTATTTTTGCATTGATTCCATTAATGTAGAAACATTTCCTTGAAACCAATGAAGGGCTTCATTAATACTCTTATCAGATAAAAAAACATCCTTATCCTTATGTTCTTGCTTGAACATGATTAAAACATTAATTAATTGTTCAAACCTTTCTTGAATCATTCGTTCTTGTTTATTCATTGCATTCTTCTCCGAAAGGTAATCTTCATTTGTGTACATTATTAATGAAGTAGTCCGTTTATTTATTTAAGTAATATTAATAATATTAAAGTCGTGGAGATTCATTCATAACAATTTCTTCTCCCTTGCTATTTTTTACCATCAGTTCCATCACTTTCTTTTCCCATTCCTTTCTCTTATGAAGAAACCGATTGAATTCTTTATGGGCTTGTGAATAAGTATGTCCTTCATTCTTTTCAAGGTATTCTTTAATAAATTCATCCTTCATTTGTTCCATTTCTTTTCTATGTTTATCTTCTTCTTCTTTTTGCTTCTTCTGTTCTTCATTCTTCTTTTTCATAAGAAGCCGTACATTGTTCCTGCGATCAAGGCGTTCTTGTTTCATAATCTCCTTCTCTTTCATCTTCTTCTCGGCCTCATTTCTTTCACGGCGATTTTGTCTCATCGCTTCATTTAGGAGTTGGTCATCTGTCTTCTTTGATGCATTTACCTTTCTCTTTACTCTCTCCCGATCTACTTTTTGATTTTCAGAAAGTTTCTTTGCCTTTCCCCGAAGTTCATCCGCTTTCCAGAGATATTGTTTATCCTGTGTCTTACGGAATTTCTCATCATTGTGACGAGCCTTCTTTTCCATCTTACGGATTTGCTTATCGGTGTATGTAAATGTAGCCATGATATTGTTGTTTGTTATTGTCTTTCAATAACAAACTTTCAAATTTGATTAAACGATGGTTTATAGTCAATAAAGTAGCAAGAACAATGTTTCTACGATCGGGGAGAATTGTAGGTAATGATATCATTGACTTTGATGAAGCATCTAGGGAATGGAGGAAGAATAAGATTTCAATTGATTATGGTGAATTTAGATATTTAAATAAATAAATAAATAAATAAATAATAAATAATGTCTCTTATCAACCAAGTCTGTCGTCAAAAAACAGCGGGTTGTGAATTCCCCGATGAAATGGAGGATTATATTTTTTATTTTCTCCGAAAAGAAAGACATCTCCCTCAAGAGATCCTAGAAGATATTAGACTCATAAAAAAATTACAGGATACATTACGGTTTGTCTTTCAAAATAATGAGGTCGTTGGTATTTTTAACGATAATGTAGTAGAAGATGGAATAGGAAGATCACGGCTTCTCCGTGCTCTTGATGCAAGTTCTGAGATTAAAATACCATCACGGAGTTCTACAATAAAAATTATTAATAGCTTACCACCTGGAAATTCCGAAGAGAGGATTCTCAGAGCAAACACTCCTGGGGATTGGAGGAGCGGTTCAGTCGCCCTTTGATTCGCAGGAGATACAGGTGCAGATCGCGAGAAAGGTAAGAATAGAGAAGAATAAGATACCAATTGGTTGTGGGAGATTTAGATATTTAAATAAATAAAATAATAAAGTATGTCCTTTATCAACCCCCTTCTTTCTTCTTCGCTCCACACATAGCTAGACACCCACCCCATAGAAAGAGAGCAATACCACCCCACCAGATCCAATCGGACCAATCATGATATTCACATTCTTCATGTATTCTATGAAAATGTTCCCTGACATAACCACAATTCCAATCAGTACATGGGTCCTGGTTTGTACAATCCACCCGCTTGTGTGGCTTTACAGTATAATCAATTAGTTTTTCAGAAACGGTAGTATTCCAACTATCAATTTCTTCCCTTTCTTCACTACAGTCGTTAAAGTACTTTACCAAGAGAACAATACATATGACAAAGGTTGAAAGACAACAACCCATTAAACATTTCATATTACGTTCAAACCGTTCCTCTTGTCTTGCGATTCTCTCTTCAAGAGACTCTAGTTCGCTCCCTTTACCCTTCTTGAGAGCAGGAGTCTTTTCATTATCCATTGAGAATGACCTCTGTTTCTTTTTTTCTTTTTTTCTTTTTTCTTTTTTACTTTAACAACAAAGGTTATAAAAATATTCAAATTTTATATTATAATGTCCAAGACCAAGAAAACTTCATAAAACTTTCATTTGTTTCTTTGATTACTTTTTCTTTATCCTTATGTAGGGGCAATGGTTCCTTAAATGTGAGAGGGAATATATCTTGGAATAGTTTATCATTCATATGGAGTAGTGTCATTGCATATTGAAATAATGTCATTGTTTTTATCTAATTACTTTATTTAAAGTATCAAATTTTATTTAAATAAATAATATTAATATTAATATTAATCTATACTATGAATATTGAACCTTTAAAAAGCGTTTTGGAATGGTCTCCAGATAAAAAAGATACATTATTATACTATTTACCATATGAAGTTAAGAAGAGGGTTATTCATTTAGATTTTGAGGAAAAGGGTTTGTATGTACATGATAGGATAATATGTATTTGTAGGAATACGTTTGAAATAGAATATAGTGGTACTATATTATTTATTGAAAATGGAAAGATAGGATTAAAAGTAACATCAATTAAAACTGTTACATTAGATCCAAATCAATATTATATTTTTGTAAGAGGTAAAAAGACTATTAGTAAGAAGAGAGAATTTATGAAACAATTACTAGAACAAATATAATATTTGATATTATTATAATGCCTCCAAAGAGAAAAATTACTGTTAAGGATGTTCAAAAAGAACTTGAAAAAACAACAGGATTATTAAGAAGAATAAAGGGTGAAAGAATTAATCCTGGATTACCACTCCACTTAGCTCCAAAAGGAAAAAAGAAAAAGAGTAAACCGAAGAAGAGTAAATCAAAACCAAAGAGTAAATCAAAACCAAAGAGTAAATCAAAACCAAAGAGTAGATCAAAACCAAAGAGTAAATCAAAGAGTAGATCAAAACCAAAGTCTTCTTCAAAGAAAAAGAAATTAGCAAAAATGGGTATTGAACCAAGATTATTATTTGGTCTTGATGAAAGTGAACTTGGTGCTCTTTTAGATAATCCACAATTTATGAACACGGTTGGTTCATATCAAAATGATTTCAGACCACCCGATGATGATAGTCCCCCCCCTTCAGGTAGATACGGCTTCATTGGTCCTACATTAGGATATGATTATGTACCCGGGGCTAACCCTATGGCAGCTGATACTCTACAAAGAACAACGAATAAACCAATTCGTCAAGAGGTTTTACCTGATAACTTACCACCACGATTGGGATAAAATATATTATTTAATACTTACAAGAAATAGAGTTGTCTTATGGTTTTTATTTTTTCTTTACAAAAACAACATTGTGAATTATCATTTCTTCCTATCTCATATAAATCTAATTCTTTATTCTTTCTTAATTTTTGAATACAACCTTTACAGAATGTATGGCCACATGGATCTATGAAATGATCAACAGTTTTTTCAAAACATAATGGACATATATTACATTGATTAAAGTTATTCACTTTTTTAATAAAATAGATATACTTTTCAATTTCTTTCCTTTTTTGCACATAATCTTTTTTTATTTCTTTTATTTTTTCATTACTAAGGATTTTTTTACTTAATTGATTCATACTATCAATAATACTTTTCATAATTGTTTCATTTTTATGATTCTCTGGTAGTTTTTTTAAGAATACAATCATATTTTCAATTGTTGAAATATTATCTTTCAGTATTTTTACTTCTGATTGGTACTTATCATTCATTTGATTGAGTCCATTTTGTAACTGAATAAATTCTTGAATAAACCCTTTAATCTTATCTACAATCGTATTCATATCCTCCATACTTTCTATTTGAATTTCTTTAAGTTCTTCTTCTGTAAAGTCTATTTCTTCTTTCCCTTGTATAATTTCTAAAAGTAATTCCTTTAATTCAACCATTTTGATAACATTTGTATCTTCTTCTTTTTTTTTAAATATATCATCAATCGTATTCTCCTCTGTAGGTAGATATGTATGATTTACACCTGCAAAATTACTAATCCAAGAAGACGTCATTTTATTCTAATACTTTATTTTTTAAAATGTATTATTCCCCCAAGATATCCATAATTTTAAAACGAATCTTAGAAGATCCAGATATTTCCTTGATATTATTTAATATAGTGACATACCGGTTTGGTATTATTTGGTAATGTATTTTTGAAATACTTTCAAATGAAACAAGCATCTTATATAATTCAATATCATTATTTGATTGTAGATTATTCATATATGAATCAAGTACTTTTTCTATAAAATTATCAATAATGTCTTCTTTTTCAAGATAGCTTATAAATAATGAAAATCCAATAACATTATCAATATTTTTATTCTTTGAACATAATTTTTCATATGATGAATTATTATTTGATATATTATTTTCATAAAAAAATTTGGCGTGATATTTATTACATAATTTTAAAAGTATTTGTTTCTTTTTTGGTGATGTGATTTCTTTTAATATACCTACATAGTAAGGTATATAAATATGATGTATCATTGAACTTTCAACTAATTTTTGAATTATATAAGGAATAATATGTTCAGCATCTAGTTTTTTAATAATTGAGGCTTTGATTACTTCATAATTTGTATTTGTTATTTTATTAACCATACTATTAATTTCTTTTATTGATGATGTATCTTCGGTAGTTTCCTTTTTATACCGTTTATTTTTATTAATATTCATACGATAATATTTTTTATTTAAATCTATATTATCAAGGAATTCAGTAAGATTGTTGTCTTTACCCTTAAGGTAATCTATATATTTATTTCTAAAATCATCTGATTGAAGGGTCTCTTTAATTACCTTATAGGAAGACATTATATATATTCAATAAAATTATTCTTTATATAGATTTATTTTAGACATCATCTTTTTTGTCATCTTTTTTGTCATCTTTTTTGTCATCTTTTTTGTCATCTTTTTTGTCATCTTTTTTGTCATCTTTTTTGTCATCTTTTTCTGCAATTGCTTCTTCAATAATATCTATTTGAATACTATCTGGTTGTGGTACGATTTTTTGTACTGTATCAACTGCATTAGGTATATCTTGAATTGATTTTTGTTCTTGTGAAAATTTCTTCATTTCTCCATGGAAGTCAAATTTCTTCTTCTTACTATCACCTTTACCATTTGAGAACTCTTGTTCAACTTGTTTCCTTTTGATTGATTCAATTGATTTTGAAAATACTTTATAAGCTTCTTGATGGGAATCATAATCTTCATATTTACCTGAAAGTCCAAAAAATTGCCAACCTTCAGTTTTTAATTGTTCAACAACCATGGAGTAACTAAAATAATTTTTATCAAGTGAAAATAATTGTAAAAACCCATTACTTGCGGTAACCATTAATGATATCATCCATGATGCCCAATAACTAATCATATCAAAATTAGCCGGTAATTTAGTAGGGTCCATTTGTCCCATGGATAGAATCGCGGGTAGAAGTATGCTTCCAGTTGTTACAATAAAACGAAATGCATTATAATATTTTTTAGTATGGTCTCTTTTTTGTTCATAGAATGATATTTCATTCAAGAATCTAAACTTAATAATTGATTTATCATACGCCTTTTCAAGGTCTAGTTCATCAACAATACCTGAGACATTCCGTGAAAAGTCCATTTATATTATGGGAATTAAAAAAAAATTAATCATCAATCAATGCAAAATCAACAATTTTATCTTTCTTTTTTCTTTTCCTTTTTTGTATCTCTTCTCCATCTTTAAAAAGGGTATAATTTGATTTGTGATAAAAGGATACTCTTTTCTCACATTGTTTTTGAAACATTGAAAATGTATCTTGAATATCAATAATTAATGGATGAAATGATCTATCACATGCTTTTTGTCTAAATATCCTTCCAACCGATTGTTCTACATCTGATTTGGGGGATGCTAAAAAAACAGTATTTAATTTAGGTATATCCATACCTTCACTTGCCATTGAGAAAGTAGCTAAAATAATGTCTTTCTTTTGTGATTCCCTTAATTCATCTGGTTTCATTCCTCCAACATAAAACCCAGTTTCCGTAAATTGATTTATTATTTTTGCTAATAAATTAAGATGACTTCTACGATCACTCAAAATAAGAATACTCCTTTTTTCTTCAAAATATTTCTTAACGAATGAAACAATTAATTCTGTCCGTGGATAGTATTCACAAATATTATTAATCATTTTTGGCATACAAGGATCTTTCCTAAAGTTTAATTCTTCTTTGTTATATTTTTCATCTTGAAATTTACATTCTATGAGTTGAACTTCAGCATAGTCTTCATTCTTCTTTTTTTGTAAATAGACTATTTCACCCATATACCATTCAAATACTTTTGATAATCCATCTTTTCGTTTTGGTGTTGCTGATAAACCAAGCATATACTTTGATGCAACTTTCCTCATTGATTTAGAAAATACTTCTGCTCCTAGATGATGACATTCATCAAAAACCGCTAGACCAAATGAATTAAAGACGCCTTCATCGTATTCTTTCATTGATAGACTTTGAACCATCGCCAAAACAATATCTTTATCTTCAATATCAATAGTATCTTGTTGTATTTTCCCAATCCTTGCACTTGGTAAAAATTCTAAGATCCTATCTCTCCATTGCGTCATTAAAAAATCTTTGTGGACAATAACAATCGTTTTCTTCTTTAGGACACTGATAATATGTAATGCTAGTACAGTTTTTCCTCCACCACACCGAATTGATATAATACCTCCACCATTTTTATATGCATTATTTAAATAAACTTCTTCAATTGGTTTTTGTTCTTCCCTTAAATCTCCATTAAATGGTAAATCAATAGATACACCTTCTTCAAGTAAGTCCATTGTAGGTTCTCCAAATTTCTTCAATGCGTAAAAACGGGGTAAATAAAGTTTTTTAGGGCTCTCAAGATAGACAGAGAACCTCCCTACATCACTATTCATCTGTGCTTTATTAAAACTATTAAATGGTTTTACTGTAAGTTCATCTTTAATCTCTTTGATAAATTTAGAACCATATTCTTTTTTTATGATCTTATAACCATCTTTTGATAACTTCGTAGTCATCGTATATATATTAAGGTCTATTTACTCTTTAATATCTAGAATTGTATCAATACTTGTTCCTTCTTTCATTGGAACCCATTTTTTAAATAATGGATTATATTTACATTCAACAATACATAGATCATTTGTATCAATTAATTCCTTGACCCATTGAGATGTTTGTATATCAGGAATACTTGCATAAGAATGTTTTTGAATATTTGTTTTTTGTTCATTGTATAGGTATAATTCATAAATATCTGGTTTTACGGTTTGAATAATTCGGAAAGATACAAATTTTTTATTTTGTGTATTCACTTTTTTATAATCATTATCCTTGAATAGATAGAGGATCTTTGAATAACTTGTTTTAAGAGGGACAAAATAGAAACCCCGAGTACGGTACGGGAGTTGAGGTATAAAATCAGAAAAGATATTCCTAATTTCATGATAGTCAAAATATTTTTTGATTAATATTGGACAAATATCACAAAAGGAATCATCAATATAATTATTTTCCATAATATCAATACAAATGTTCATACGATCATGGATTTGTGTATTCTTCATAGAAATACCTGATTTGGTATATATATCACCAATTAACAAACACCAATTTTGATTTTTATCACGTATTAGTTCTGTTTCAAAAAGTGTCCCTTGAAATAGTTCAGGATCAAAACGATAATGGACAATGAATATTTTAGGATATTCATAACCATCTTTAATTTTTTTATCAATCAAGAAACAATAGTTAATATCATTAATTTGTGTACAAAAGAGGAGATATGGTGTCCCTGAACTCTTTAAACAAATAAGGTGGGGATTATTGAGATTTTTCTTAAATTGTTCATTATATATCTTTGCATATCTATAGCTAAATTTAATATTCGTTTTAATATTTAAGTTATCAAGAATATATTTTTTCATAGAATTATCGGTAACATTATCTATTTCTTTATTACAGAAACTTGTTTTTGTAATATGTTTTGGGTCCATTATAGTTAACTATTGAATATAACCTTTATATAAAATCAAATTTATTTAAATATTTAAATAGCATTCTTTAATAAATGGACCATCAGAATTGGGAAACATACATCATCCATTGTAAGAATGATAATCAAGTGAATCAAAAAGATAAGTTAAAGGATCAGAAACAACGGAAGAAACCTACATCTGATAATCTAAAAAATACTAAGTTAGAAAAAAAAATTGAAGACGGTGATTTAAAACATCAAAAAATTAATCCCGAATTATCAAAAAAGATACAACAAGCAAGGCTTTCAAAAAACATGACACAAAAACAAGTCGCAAACCGCCTTTCAATACCGGTCAATGAAATAAATGAAATGGAATGTGGTAAATTCATTTATAATGGTCAAAAAATCAGTAAGGTAAAGAGATTCCTTTCTATAAAATAATAGAATAATAAAATATATAATATAATATAATATAATATAATATCTATGAGTACCGACGCTGATATGGACTTTACAGATTATGAAGAACAAATACAACCATGGATAAAGAATCAGGCAACAAGCGTCTGTAAGTCATTACGTACCGATTGGACTGAATGGAGTAATCCAGATCCAGATTTAAGTGAAGACGATCAAATATATGAATTACCAAACTACTTACTATGTGATAAAGATACTTGTAGACATATGTCAGATAATAAATGGAACAATGTATGGGGGAATTGTAGATCTGGTGTGGCATCAGGTGATCCAAATTCAAAAGATAAATGTTACAATATGATAACCGATACTGATATAGGGCCGGCACCAGGTGGTGTTGGTGCCGGGAATTATAGAGGATTTCAGTGTGATGATAGCGGGGATCAATTTGTTCCCTCAAGATGTGAATGTGCTGAGGGTGGTGTAAAGGACGCGACCTGGTGTACAAATTATAAAACTAATAAAAATTACTATCCGGCGTATCCAATTGACCCAATAACTGAAATAGATGATCAATACGCAAATACAGATAATTCTACGGGTAATACTGCTTCATGTCCTAGTCCATATTCACGGAAGTTTATTTGTAACAGGGATGGATGGGATGCTACTGGCTCGAGTAATTACCCCGGGTGTGGTTATGAAGACCCCACCAATATTGATGAAGACCATGAAGATGCAATAAGGTTCTGTGCTAGAGATAGAGAAAATTATACAATATCTAATCTAATGGATTGTTGTTTAGATCCAGATAAAGCTCCGGGGGATGAAGAGCGCCATATAAATTGCCCGATAGGTTACTGTTTAAAGAAAGTTAGTCTTGGAGAAGCAGGTGCATCAGCATCAACATGTACGCCAAAGGCGGGTAAATGTTACGCAATGAGTACAAAATGTAATGAACTTTTAAGGGAGAAGTGTGCAGATATAAATTTATGGAATAGTACGAGTACTGATCAAGAAGTAATTAAGAAAAAACTACAGTGTATAAAATGGTCAAAAATTCAACGGGATACGTTTAATGATTACGCGGGTTCCATCTGTCAGATGCCCGCTGGTCCAACTTATACCACCGCTGAGAAAGAACAAATTAAATATTTATTTAGTAGTGATATATGTTCTGAATATTTATTAAATGATAATACTGGAGCAAATAGTTCTATGCAAAAATTAAAAGAAATATGTGCTCAAGGAGTTACCGAAGATCCGACGACAGGGGCTTATACTATTAATACATTTGGTCAAGAAATGGGGGATGTTTGTAAATGTAACTTTCCAAATGATTACTATACGTGGTGGAAACAGAATGAAGCCCCTGAAGAACTCCGTAGTGATATTGGATTCTTACAAAAAAATTCCCCAGAATGTTTCTATCCTGAATGTACTACATCAGGTTATTATCAATCATATTACTCCTCTGTAGAACACCCTGATTGTCCGTCTATCCAGAACTGTATTAATGAAGTTAATGTAGCATCCACATTTATTGGCAGTGGTTCAAATGCAGGACAATATAGGAGACCTTCACCTGCTAATGTACAATCATGTAATTTTACAACTATCAATGCTCCAGGCGCTGGCACTGGCACTGGCACTGGCACTGGCGCTGGCACTGGCGCTGGCGCTGGCACTGGCGCTGGCGCTGGCGGTGGCGGTGGCGGTGGTTA